>Ga0115548_1001582_pt1 | contig 12258 bp, 10 predicted proteins | sample COGITO_mtgs_1004_4_FD_87187 | JGI IMG/M metagenome (GOLD analysis project Ga0115548, IMG submission 87187) | Pelagic marine microbial communities from North Sea - COGITO_mtgs_100423 | ecosystem: Environmental > Aquatic > Marine > Epipelagic | place: Germany:Helgoland, sampling site Kabeltonne...
CCAAGACGCCAGTGCCGGTACTGAGAAATTAGTGCCTGAAGGTATTGAGGGTCGTGTGGCTTATAAAGGTCCAGTTAATCGAATCGTTGCTCAGCTTGTAGGTGGCCTGCAATCATCAATGGGTTACACAGGCTGTGTCGATATTGAAAAAATGCGTACCGTACCTAAGTTTGTCAAAGTTACGGCAGCTGGCATGAGTGAAAGCCATGTTCACGATGTGAGCATTACGAAAGAAGCACCCAATTATCCTGTTCAGTAGCTATTCTGTTTAAGAGCTATCCGGTTCAGTAATTGCTCGGGTTTTTGCAGATAGTTGATGTTAGTTTTTCATAGCTAACGGTTTAAAATAGCGGCGCAGTTTGCGCCGTTTTTTATTTTAATCTTAAGCCCATTCTTTATATCATTTTTATTAAAAAGCGTTAGGTCATCATGAGTTCAGATATTCAAAGTCAAAGTATTCTTATTCTCGATTTCGGTTCGCAGTACACACAATTAATTGCGCGACGGATTCGTGAGATTGGTGTGTTCTCCGAAATTCGTGCATGGGATATTAGCGCAGAAGAAATTCGTGCCTTTAATCCTCGCGGTATTATTCTTTCTGGTGGTCCTGAGTCAGTAACCGACGGTGACAATGCACCTCGTGCACCTGAAGGTTTATTTGAAATGGGTTTACCTATTTTGGGTATTTGCTACGGCATGCAAACCATGGCTAGTCAGTTAGGCGGCAAGGTAGCTACCTCTAATGTGCGTGAGTTTGGTTATGCGCAGATTAAAGTGGAATCTGAGAGTGCCTTGCTGCGTGATATTAAAGATCATATTAGTGATGACGGTGAGTCATTGTTAGATGTATGGATGAGCCATGGTGATAAAGTGGTGGCAATGCCAGACGGTTTTGAATTAATGGCTTCTACGCCTTCATGCCCAATAGCGGGAATGGCGAATAAAGAGAAAAACTTTTACGGTATTCAGTTTCACCCTGAAGTAACGCATACCTTACAAGGCGAGCGAATTTTTCAACACTTTGCACTGGATATTTGTGCTTGTGAGCCACTCTGGACAGCAGCAGCAATTATTGAAGATCAGATTACTCGTGTACGTGAGTTAGTTGGCGATAGCCATGTGTTATTGGGTTTATCTGGGGGCGTTGATTCGTCTGTGGTCGCCGCGCTACTGCATAAAGCGATTGGCAATCAGTTGACCTGTGTTTTTGTTGATAACGGCTTGTTACGCAAAAATGAAGGCGATATGGTTATGGAGATGTTCGCTAAAAATATGGGTGTCAAAGTGATTCGCGCTAACGCTCAAGATAAGTTTTTAAATGGTCTAGTCGGTGTCAGTGATCCAGAAGCCAAGCGTAAAGTAATTGGTAATACCTTTATTGAGATTTTTGATGAAGAATCGCAAAAAATTGATAATGTTCAGTTTCTTGCCCAAGGCACTATTTATCCTGATGTGATTGAATCGGCTGCATCAAAAACCGGTAAAGCGCATGTCATAAAGTCGCATCATAATGTCGGTGGCTTACCCGATGATATGGCGTTGAAATTAGTAGAGCCATTACGTGAATTATTTAAAGATGAAGTGCGTAAAATTGGTGTTGAGTTAGGTTTACCTTACGATATGGTTTATCGCCATCCTTTTCCTGGACCGGGTTTAGGTGTGCGTATTCTTGGCGAAGTTAAAAAAGAGTATTGCGATATTTTACGTGAAGCCGATGCCATATTCATTGAAGAGTTACATAACTTTGGTTGGTATCAAAAAACCAGCCAAGCGTTTGCGGTTTTCTTACCGGTTAAATCTGTTGGTGTAGTGGGCGATGCACGCCGCTATGAATGGGTTATTGCATTACGTGCGGTTGAGACAGTTGATTTTATGACGGCTCGCTGGGCTCACTTACCTTATGAATTACTTGAAAAAGTGTCTAACCGGATTATTAATGAGATTGAAGTTGTTTCTCGTGTTGCTTATGACGTATCGAGTAAGCCGCCAGCGACGATTGAGTGGGAGTGATTCAAAGCCCAGTACTGACAGGTACGGCCAAGCACTAAACCGAAGATAACCCACTGATTCCAGTGGGTTTTTTTGTATCTGACCGCACAAAACCTAGCACTTCCTAGCACCGCCAAGCAGACTTTTTTCGTGGTATTTTTAATGGTATCGTCCGATCTCATATCGTGACGAAAGATAAATACCATAGCGCGTTTTTCAGAGACCTCATGGTGTTAACTCCTAAAGGCAACAAAAATCTAGATAGATAGATGACGTTTTTCTACGCTACAGACTAGAAATCTTGTTGTGTTGCGCTTGGATACTTATTGTCATGTAGTGTTTAGGCGGACGCAATGCACTTGATATATCAATAAAATACCTTATACTTCCATATTATGAAAGTATAAGGTATTTTATGAATAAGCTAATGCTTGAAATCAGCAATGCAGGTTATGCCGACAGGCTGCTTACTGATCGTCAGTTGGCGCGTATTGTAGGGGGAAGTCCCCAGCGGCGCTATGGTCTGGTAAACCGGGCTTTGAAGACGAAGGAATTACTTCGTTTGCAAAGAGGCTTATACATGCTTGAGGGTAAATACCGTAGTCATGCTTGTCACCCCTTTCATTTAGCGCAGAGCTTAGTGTCCGGTAGCTATGTTTCCCTTGAAACAGCTCTGGCTTTTCAGGGCTGGATTCCCGAAGCGGTGTATGTGACTGCCTGTGTTGTGCCTGGTCGCAAGTCCAGAGACTATGAGCATGAACAAATGGGTAAGTTTACGTTTCACCCATTAGCGATAGACAAAGGCTATTTTCTAGAGCTAGTTGAGCGGGTTCAAGTCAATCAACAAACCATGTTGGTTGCCAAACCAATCCGAGCGTTAATGGATTTGGTGTGCTTACGAAAAATGGATTGGCGGGGTCTTGATTGGATTGAGACGGGGCTGCGTATTGATCGAGAGTATTTGCAGTCAGTGACAGGCGATGAGCTGAATACATTGAAACGGGTTTATAAGCAAAAGAAAGTACAAAAATTTCTAACGGAATTAGAGCTAGCCTTAGAGTTATAAAACAAAGAGGAAGTTACAACGTGATTGAATTGATTCAAAAGCGGCTGGATGCGTATAAAGCGACCAACCCCATCGAAGAAGAGCAGGCGACTAAAGAAATTATTCAAGAAATTGCGCTGTATGCGTTATGGCGAGCCGATTTTTTTGATGTTGCTGCTTTTCAAGGCGGCACTAGCTTAAGAATTTTACATGGCTTGCCACGGTTTTCTGAAGATTTGGACTTTATGTTGAAGGCCCCTAACCCTGATTTCAATTGGTCTGGATATTTGGATGCATTGTTAGCGTGTTTTGACGAGTTCGGATTAAGTTCAGAGGCGTTACCTAAGGGGAGAATGGATAATCGGGTTAGAAAAGCCATTATTAAAGATAACTCCGTGGCGCATCAGTTGAACTTGTCTTTCTATCGTGGCCAAGAGAATCAAAAGCTAAAGATTAAATTGGAAATCGATGTAGAGCCGCCAGCGGATTCTGGTTATGAATATACCTACTTGGATTTTCCATTGGATTATGAGGTATGCCATCAGGATTTGAGCAGTAATTTCTCACTTAAAATTCATGCGCTGCTTTGCCGTGGTTATTTGAAGGGTAGGGATTGGTATGATTTTAACTGGTACGTGAAGCAGGGCTTTGCTGTTAACTTGCTGCACTTGGAGAATGCCTTGTATCAGTATGGCCCTTGGAAAGGCGATGATAATCTTTCCGTTGACCTAGCTTGGCTACAACAGGTATTAAGCAATAAGATCGAAGGCATTGATTGGAAGCAGGCGGTAAATGATGTTGAGCGGTTCTTAAATACCGCTGAACAAAAGAGCCTTTCGCTGTGGAGTGAGCGTTTTTTTAAACAACGAGTAACAGAGTTAAAGTGACAGGTTGGTGGTCGTGAAATCCTGTACGAATGGTAACGGTGACGCACCACCTATCATAAACAATGGGAAGCCGGTGAAGGTGATGCTAATACCATTGCGAAACTTCGTGTCTCTTTGAATGTACTGATTGAACGACTCCCGTACACAGGTAGGGAAAACGCCGCAGAGCAAGTGCCAACAGCTCAGTTTTTTAAGCAGGTGGGGAAGTGCCGCCTGTATTTCGTAAGCTCAGAGCCGCTGAATATGGCGTTGATCACAGTGTTATACAGCAAGTGTTGAAAAACCTTCATGCGATTGGGCTGTTGGCCGATGATAAAAGAAACAGCTATAAACTCGCCATTGCAACAGAGGCAGATTCGGTTTGCTGAAAAGACGCTGTATGGTCAGCGATGAGGGGTGCCAGCCCTATCGTGTATCCTGCCCTAATGGCCTATAAGCGGCTAAAGCTTGTGATAAGAGGTGGGCCTGAAATTCATCCGGGAAACCTAGAAGAGCATTGCCTGTTTCTGACTGTTTCTTTAGGTGACTTACCTATGTATCCAAACATCGCCATTGGTTTTTTAGCACCCCAAAAGCCAAACCCCATAAAGGAGATACATCCCAAGCAAAAAACCCTTACTCCCTCCAAAAAATCGTATTTAATTGTCCCAAACGGCATAAATTCGTTGCGTAGCTGCCCAGTTTAGTCACTTGCCAGTAATTTTATCGAGCCTGTCAGATTCCGCTATGGCTTCTTTTAGCAGGCTACCCCAATCCCCTGGAGGGTGGCCGCTGGCGAGCATTTTTTCAAAGACATTATAGGCATCTGTTTTGCTGTTATTACCTTGTCAATGAGTGTTCGTGCTTGGAAGCCAGGTGGGGTTTTTACCCCAAAAAGTGTCTTACCTGAACACACCCCAACATTCAGGCCCCCCATGCACCTAAGCCAAGTCCTAAAACCGAGCTTCTTGCTTTGCTTGCTTCTCACTTTCAGCACCGCAAGCCATCCCCACGGCCGCGACTGGATCAGTCCTCATGCTTTAGACTGGACGGCACCTAATATCACCGAGGTTTTCTCCGCCGCTCCCTATACCCCCAATAAAGATCACCCAAAAGTCAGCAAGGTCAAAGATAAACACTGCATCACTGGCCCCTTTCTCAATATCGATGTGGATGATCACTACGCGTTTGATATCGACGAAACACTTACCTTGGAAATAGAATTTGACCGACACCAAACGCCCGACGAAGTGCAGGTGAGCTACGACAAAAACGGCGGTCTTGCCACCCCGCTAATCATTACCCTGCCCAAAAACAGCCAGCAGCGTTTCTACCGCCATCGCCTGACATTGGAGCGCGCCCGCTTTGCCGGGCGTACTATACGCTTTATCAATTTGCGCGATATCGCCATCAGCAGTGCCAAAGCGCCGTTAACTGAAGCCGTGTCAATGTGCGATATCGTCTTAAGCAGACAGGCCCCAAAAGACCGACAGCAACAGAAAGCGCAGGGCCAACTCAACTTGACCCTGCAAGATGCCAAAGGCCAGCCGCTGCCTGCGCGCATCGGTATTTATGATCACAGTGGTCGCATGGTGCTACCCAACCAACAGGCAATTGCGCTGCGTTTTAATGCCGATTTTTCTGCGCGGACCCTGCTGATGCCAGCCAACACAGCCTGGCCGGCCGACAACCGTTTAGGTTTTTATATCAATGGCCATTACCAGAGCTCTTTGCCGGTGGGTGAGTATCGCATCATCATTGCCCGTGGCCCGGAATACCCGGTACTCGCCCAGCGTTTTACCATTGAGGCGGAACAGCTTCTATCGCTCAACAAAACCCTGCGGCCCTGGCTGGATATGGCCGCCAAAGGCTGGTACGCCGGTGATACTCATATTCACTACCAGCGGGCTGATCGCGAAGAGCACCAAGACCTGCAAACCATCATGCAGGCCGAACATTTATCGGTGGCCAATCTCTTGCAAATGGATGACATAGGTACGGTGGGTTTTAAACAATATAACTGGGGTGCAGATGCCTATCACAACGACGCCTTGTTTGCTTTGGTGCCGGGGCAGGAGGGGCCGCGCAGCAATCGCGGCCATACCATGCACCTGAATATTAAAAGCCCCAGTCATCACCCCGAACGCTACTACTATTACCATGAAAAGTTTGCCGCCACCCGGCGTCAGGGTGGTGTTACCGGCTATGCCCATGTACGCAAGCAACACGGTTTTGGCGCGGCGATGGGGCTAGCGCTTGATGTGCCTTTTGAGTTAGTCGATGTTGTAGAGGTGTTGCAATTCGGCCAGATAGATTTATCTATCTGGTTTGATTTTCTCAATTTGGGCTATCGCTTGACACCTGTTGCGGGCACCGACTTTACGCCGCTTGCGGCGGGCAACCTCCCCGGCAACGAACGCAACTACGTCCACGTGGGTAAAGACTACAGTGTACAAGCCTGGTTTGACGGTTTAAAAGCCGGCCGCACCTTTGCCACCAACGGCCCTATGCTGGAGTTTTCCGCCAACAATCAAAACATGGGAGGCACGGTAGTGATTGGCAAAGGTGGCAGTGTTGAGATTAATGCCAAGGCGCTATTAAATCCCGATATTGGCATGCTGAATAAGCTCACGCTTTATCAACAGGGCGAGGTGATAGCCACCGCCACACCGGTGCAAGATTCGCAGCAGATAAAACTGACTCATAACTTTGATGCGGAGCAGGGCGGCTGGGTGGTGGTTAAAGCCGAAGGGCTTTTAAAGACAACAAATACCGAGTCGCCTCAAAAACTGTTTGCTGTCAGTGCGCCCATTTATATTTCGGTGGATGGCAGCGGTACCTGCAAAGTGGAACAAGTGCCTGCCTTGGTGGCGACGCTAAGGCAGCATATTGAAGACGGTTTTGCGTCGTCTATGGCGAGTCAATATTCTTTCCCGCATGCGGTGCGTATAAGCGAAAAGCAATGGGCCAGACAGTCCAAGGTCTTGCAGGCTACGCGGGTTACGGCGGTGGAAAAGCATTATGAGAATTTGCTGTTGTTGGCTGGGGCAGGGGAGTGTCTTTATGGGTTAAAGTCTACTATATGAGGCTTGCGAGAGGTGCTGGCTTTGGCTTTTGGCACCAGGGTGATAACCGGTATTGCTGAAAGAACTTTGCGCAAAACCCATGTTTGTGTTTATCACCCAGTGTCGACCCTTGACGGTATTCCCTTAATGTAAAATCTTGAGGAATGACCTCTTGATATCGACAAAACGCTTACCTTGGAAATAGAATTTGACCGAGACCAAACACCTGTCGAAGTGCAGGTGAACTTCAACAAATTAGGAACCGGGTGCAGGAAAATCGCGCATCCGGGACTGTGTGGAGGCAAGGAGCAATCTTATGAATAGAGCATCGGTAATTCTTGAGGAATATAATTCTTCTTGGCCTGAAAAATTTAAAGCGGAAAAAGAACATTTGAAGAAAATTGCAGGGAAATGGAATTTTGGAAGTATCGAACATGTTGGAAGCACCGCTATTCCAGGAATGGTAGCGAAGCCCGTTATAGATGTTATGTTCGGGGTAAAATCCCTAGATGAATCTAAACCAGCAATCGAAGTTCTTGTTGATGCTGGCTATGAATATTGGCCATATAAAACGGAGGTCATGCACTGGTTTTGTAAGCCTTCAGATGCCTTCCGCACTCATCATCTTCACTTGATTCCCTATGAAAGTCCGTTGTGGTTAGAGCGCATTAAGTTCCGAGAAATATTGCGTTCCAATAATACTGTTGCAACTGAGTACGCCAATCTAAAACGAGAATTGTCTGCAAATTATAAAAATGACCGTGAAGCATATACAGAGAGCAAATGGCCGTTTATTCAGCGAGTGCTTTCGATGACGTAAAATACGCACAGGCTTGATTGTGCATTCATGCCATAACCAGTTTCTGCATGCGGCCTTTGGCTCATGATTAGCATTGTCCTGTTTCAAAATCACAATGGCGAAAAATGTATGAAGGGGTATTTGGTTTTAGATTTATCTATCAAAGACCTGGAAAGATTTTTAGAATACACTGAAAAAATACCAGCATTTATCGAAAAGCATGGCGGCAGGTATATCGTCAAAGGTGTAGTGCCTGAAAAAATGGAAGGTGATTGGCTTCCAGAAAGGCTGGTAATATTGGAATTTCCCTCAACGGCAAAAGCTAAAGAGTTTTTAGCTGACCCAGAGGCGAAAGATTTATTTTCATTGCGTTATAACACAACAAATAGTCAGCTAATTTTAGCCGAGGGCTGCACTTAGAAAATGCACGGCAAGGCGTTAAACCCGGGCCCAATTAAGCCGTGCTTGAAAAAGCCTGGCACAGCTTATGGGCCACTTTAGTGATTAAACACCTTCCCCACACGCTCCGCCTCGCCCTCATCCGCGCCTGCCGCCTCGGCAAACAGCGGCCATTGGGCCAGGGCACCGGCAAGATTTTCTGTCACCTCAATAACCTTGTTTTTGGGCAGGCCAAACATTTTGCCCGGGGCTTTTAAAACCTCCAGCGGAGAGGGCGCCCAGGGGCTGTACTGATAGCCCGCCACGGGGTAAGCCCCACGAGTCATTGACGGCACCATGTCATAGGCGGGGGCAAAGCAAAAACGGCCGTTGTCATCGCTGATAAAACTAAAGTTACGCTCATGGTCGTCGGTATTATTAATGCCGCGATTGAACAGCATCAACGTTAACAGTTGCTGCAAATCGTGTTGGGGTTGTGAAGAGTAGCGGCGAATCAGCTCGGCCACATCATCGTAGCGAAACACCCCACCCCGATCGGCCTGGGAGTGCGGCTCTTTCAGCAGGGCATTGGCTGTGATCAGATGGTGGCGATGCTCGCTGCCGGGAATCACATCAAAGCGTTCCAGCAACAATACGTCGCGCCCGTTAATGCCTGTTGCAACGCGCCCGCCATAACTGTCCAAACCCGCGGCGCGGGCCATGTTCAGGCAGGCCAGTTCGATACGGGCGTTGTCGTAGGGGTCGGTGCTTAGGCGGTTAAACTTGGCCAGATAGGCCTGCCCCTGGTCAACGATCAGGGTTTTGGGCCGAGCACCGCCAACGCCGGTGCCGTTGTTGGCTAAATAGAGCAGGCTGAGTTCATCCAGGTGCGTGGGGTACTGTGCGGGCTGGTCAATGACTTGTGCCGCCCGCTCGGCCTCTTGTAATGCCGACAAGGGACAGCCCAGGTTGCTGCTGCCTGGGGGAGTCTGGTGCGGCACAATCTGCAATGCACCAATGCGGGTATTGCTGAGCAGGGACAGGGTTTCAATGGCGCTGTGCTGGTTAAACTTGCGCTGCTGGCGGTAAAAGGCCAGTTGGGCCAGTACTTTGCGTCCCCAGTCGTCGGGCAGGTAATCGTCAAGAAAGCCGGGCATGCCACCGCGGCAATCGAGGGTTATTTCTCCGGGGGTCAACGGCAGCAACACCGGGTCCAGGGCAAAGGCTTGAGGGTGGTCGAGATAGGTGGTGGTGTAGCGAAAGCCGGCCTTGTTAAGGCGTTGGTGGTTCTCAAGCAGCACCAGCTCCGCCGCTTTGGTGCCCAGTAGTTGGGCGGCCTCGTAATAGCTGCCGAGACGAACGTTTAAATCCCCTTTTTCCATTTTCTGCAAGGTGGCGCGGCTTACCCCAATACGCAGGGCAAAAGTGCGCTGGTCGTCACCGGGGAACTGCTGCTTGCGGGCATGTTGCAAGTCTTTACCTAGAGAGGGGAGAGTGTGCATGCTTGGGCTCTATGAATTAAAGCCTATTATATGAGGCTATCGATCTAAAATTTACAATAATGCTTATTATAATAGGCTTTTTAATATTCAATTCTACCCCCACAGACGTTTCTCTCCAGACAATAGCTTGACTTTATTGATGATAGTTATAATCTAAAGGCGGCCCAGACAGCGGGCCCGCGCGCCCAATGAGAGGAAACCAATCCATGAAACCTGTGATCGATCGCCCTGATTGTCTGAAACTGCGCGAGACCGCCTGGGTCTGGTCCCTTGTTTGTCTTGTTTTAGCCGTCTCCCTGATGGCTTCACTGTACCCATTATATAAGGCAGGTATACCAGACCTGTTTCAGTTTATTGCTGTGATCCTTGCGCTGTCTGGAGTGCTGGCGGGTTTTTTTGTCTTTGCCCATCAGACGACGATTGAAATTCACCCTGAGTCGAAACAGGTGCGCTTTCACTATATGGGGCTGCGTGGCCGCAAACTTAAAACCGTCGCGTTTCACGATATTAAAACGGTCGTTGTGGAGACTCTACGCAAAAAAAATTTTCAGCGGGGCCGGGTGGTGCTCCATACTGCCAAGGAGAGCTTGGCATTCAGCAATGCCTATGCTGGTTTTCAAGAGGCAGCAGCACTGGCGCAAAAAGTCCGGGCATTAGTCGGCTTGCAAACGCTGGAAGGCGATAGTTATAAGTCGCTCCTTGCAGACAGTGTACGAGAGCTTGTTAAACAGAAGCGCCTTATTGACGCAACTCGGCTGCTGCAAACTGAAACCGGTGTATCGACAACGGAGGCGCGACAAAGAGTGCGTGAGTTGGAAAATAAACTTGAGCCCATTCAGTCTCATTCAGACTAATAAAATAATCAATATGCCCAAACCTGTTTTTTTGATCGTCAGCAGTTTTATTGTCTATTCACTAAGCGCCTATGGCTTGCTGCATTGCTTGAATTTTGATTTGCCACGCTGGTTAGAAAGTACCATTGTGATCATTGCCAGCCCGTTGCAATGTTTATTTTTACCCTGGATAAACCTGTTATCTGACTGGGGCTTAACGCAAGGGCAGTGGGTTCGAACGCCTGATTTTCTGGGTGTGATAATGGTGGTGTTTATATATTCACTGCTGATTGCAGTGCTGGCTGGCGCGGCGGGTCGGTTGTACCAATGGATGAGGTCAATTCCCTGATCCTACGGCTCCAACCGGGTCGACATCGATCGAGATAATTTGCTATGCTACGCAACCAACTCAGGCGAGGTGACGCAACATGGACAATGGCACTAAAGATCAGCACGCAACAGCTGAAGAGCTCCATAGAAAGTGGTTTGGTTCTTCTACAAGCGTTGCCGATAAGGATTATTACCCGCAAGAATATTGGTTGGAGCAGCCCTACATTGGCAGAGTGGTTGAAACGACAACATCCGGCTCCGATGCGTTGCCAAACACCACCGGCTAAATTCAAATACATTCATGGATGAATACACATGCCCAATTGGAACGAAGTATTAAATGAGATAAGCCAGGCTGAGGCTATTCATCAGCATCAATCAAGACTCTCTCTTTCAAACATCAGAAAAAAGTATTTAGAAGCCCTGCACGAGAAGACGGGGAGAAACATTCTTGCCTACTATTCAGGGTGGCTCTCAAAACCCAATCTGGCACAAAACGCGCTTATTGATGAAGACAAAAATGGATTTATGACTGCAATCCATGGCATGGATAGAAGCAAAGGGCTTGACCTGTTTTTACATACGCCCGGCGGTAGCATTTCTGCCACCCAATCCATTGTTCACTATTTGCATGCTATGTTTGGTGATGACATAAGGGCTGTTGTTCCTCAGATCGCAATGTCGGCCGGCACAATGATCGCGTGTTCTTGCAAGTCTATTTTAATCGGCAAAGAATCTAATTTGGGGCCCATAGATCCACAGTTAAATGGCGCACCTGCTTACGCTGTTATAGAGGAGTTTAATAGAGCGCTATCAGAAATTCAGATAAAAAACCCTGATGGAAGCATTAACCCCGGCGCCGTTAATCGGGCTAACCTGGCAATATGGACGCCAATAATTTCTCAATATCGGCCAACCTTTATCACTCAGTGTGAGTACGCCATTACGCGTTCAAATGCTTTTGTTGAAGAGCAATTAACCAATGTGATGTTTAAGTCTTATAAAACGGCGAAGTCCAAGGCGAAGAAAGTTGTTAAACAATTAACCCAATATAAAGACGGGCATGATAAGCACTACCACCTTGAAGATTTAAAGGCTATGGGGCTTAAAGTAGAGCAGCTGGAGTTGAATGAAGATTTGCAGGACTTGGTCTTAACCGTTCATCATTGTTATATGCACACATTGATGAACACGCCCGCACATAAAATTATAGAAAATCAAAATGGCGTGGCGATGGTAAAAAATGTCGCCTCTGGGCAGTGACTGCCCAGGAGCAGTCTAGAATTCAGTCAGCCCCAAAAACACCCCCTTACCCGACTCAAGCGCCATCGCCATCGCCGCCTCATCCTCACAAGCTCGGGCCATCACCAAGGCCCCCACCAACACCGACAACAAACCCGTCGCCAGAGCCGTTTTATCCTCAACCGTTTTATCCAGGCCCTGCGCCAACA
>Ga0115548_1001593_pt1 | contig 12215 bp, 7 predicted proteins | sample COGITO_mtgs_1004_4_FD_87187 | JGI IMG/M metagenome (GOLD analysis project Ga0115548, IMG submission 87187) | Pelagic marine microbial communities from North Sea - COGITO_mtgs_100423 | ecosystem: Environmental > Aquatic > Marine > Epipelagic | place: Germany:Helgoland, sampling site Kabeltonne...
ACTCGCTGGCTGGTGTTTTCCATGACTGCGGGATTGATGCCAGCGCGCTCGAGAGCCTGCTGCTGGGGGAGACGGTTTTCTCTCAGCCCATGCATGCATGAGAGAACATGGTGGTTGCAAATGGTGGCCATTGAACGGTCTCGAATGAGGTGTTATTTGTGAGTTTATAGCGCTTTTATACCATTTAAAGGCAGGTGTAGGTTAATAAAATGGCAATAAATGTGCTTTTTGCTGTTGAATTTAGACCTTCTATTGATTGCTTCTGTCCTGCATAGTGCATGTCATTAGATGTCAGTCTGTGATTGGCACAAAAATCGACAATTGAGAAGATTATGGCCGACGATAAAAAACCGACTCTCACTGACTGGGAACTGCTTGCCGCTAAAGAGCTACGCGGGCGCTCAACCGATGACCTAGTTTGGCAGACCCCCGAGGGCATTGATGTCAAACCCCTTTATACCGCTGAAGATACCGCGGGTCTCGATCATCTGGATAACCTGCCGGGCTTTGCGCCCTATAAACGCGGGCCCAAGGCGACTATGTATGCCGGTCGTCCCTGGACAGTTCGTCAATATGCCGGCTTCTCCACGGCTGAAAAATCTAATGCCTTTTACCGCCGCAACCTGGCTGCGGGTCAGCAGGGTTTATCGGTGGCCTTCGATCTGGCCACCCATCGCGGCTATGACTCTGACCATCCCCGCGTAGAGGGAGATGTCGGCAAGGCCGGTGTAGCGATTGATTCGGTTGAAGACATGAAGATCCTCTTCGATAGCATTCCGCTGGATAAGGTATCTGTGTCCATGACCATGAATGGCGCAGTGCTGCCAATTATGGCGAGCTATATAGTGGCCGCAGAAGAGCAGGGTGTGGCACCGGAGCAGCTTGCTGGAACCCTGCAGAACGATATCCTCAAAGAATTTATGGTACGCAATACCTATATCTATCCCCCTGAGCCGTCGATGCGCATAGTCGCGGATATTATTGGTTACACCGCCACCAAGATGCCTAAATTCAATTCCATTTCCATCAGCGGCTACCATATGCAGGAAGCCGGGGCGACTAATGTTCAGGAGTTGGCATTCACTATTGCCGATGGCATTGAGTATGTGCGCACCGCGATTGATAGCGGTTTGGATGTGGATGCATTTGCTCCACGGCTATCGTTCTTTTTTGCTATCGGTATGAACTTCTTTATGGAGATCGCCAAACTGCGCGCCGCACGTATTTTGTGGGCGACTTTGATCGAAGAGAAGTTTGCGCCCAAAGATTCCCGTTCGCTGTTGCTGCGCACTCATTGCCAAACCTCCGGTGTCAGTCTCACCAGTAAAGACCCTTACAACAATATTATGCGCACCACCATTGAGGCCATGTCTGCGGTATTGGGCGGCACTCAGTCCCTGCATACCAATGCCTTTGATGAGGCCTTGGGTTTGCCCACCGAGTTTGCTGCCCGTATTGCGCGCAACACTCAGCTGGTGATTCAGGAAGAGACCGGTGTTAACAATGTGGTCGATCCATTGGCCGGTTCCTACTATATAGAGAGCCTGACTAACGAACTGGTTGAAGCGGCCATGGTGCTGATCAACGAAGTGGAAGATCTCGGCGGTATGACCAAAGCGGTTGAGTCGGGGATGCCTAAGTTACGCATTGAAGAAGCGGCGGCGTTACAACAGGCGAGAGTTGATCGCGGTGATCAGGTGATTGTCGGGGTGAATAAATACCAGCTGGCTGAAGAGCCGGATGTGGATGTGTTGGATATTGATAACAGTGCCGTGCGCGACTCGCAGATTGCCCGTTTAGAAAAGGTTCGTGCTGAGCGTGATAGTGAAGCCTGTCAGCAGGCATTGGCTGCATTGACTGAGGCGGCGAAAAGCGGTGAGGGTAACCTGCTCGAACTGGCTGTGGATGCCGCTCGAGTGCGAGCTACTGTGGGCGAGATCAGTGATGCGCTGGAAGAAGAATGGGGTCGTCACCGCGCTCAAACCCGATCTATTAGTGGTGTCTATGGTTCTGCCTATGAAGGGGATGAGGGCTTTATGAATATTATGAAAAAAGTAGCTGAGTTTGCTGAAACCCATGGTCGTCGTCCGCGCATGTTAGTGGTGAAGATGGGCCAGGATGGACATGATCGTGGCGCCAAGGTGATTGCTACGGCCTTTGCTGATCTGGGCTTTGATGTGGATGTGGGGCCTATGTTCCAGACCCCGGAAGAAGCTGCGCGCCAAGCCATTGAGAATGATGTGCATATTGTCGGAGTTTCCTCTCAGGCTGCGGGTCATAAGACCTTGGTGCCGAAGATGATTGAGTCTTTGAAGGCCCAGGGTGCGGGTGAGATTTTGGTGATCTGCGGGGGTGTGATTCCGCCGAAGGATTATGACGAATTGACTGCGGCTGGTGTGGCGGCGATCTTTGGGCCAGGGACGAATATTCCTGAGGCGGCTGAGAAGGTTTTGGGGTTAATTAAGTAGCTATATGCCATCTCGAACGCATGTGAGAGATCTCAGGATTCGGCAAGGAGATCCCTCGTCGCTGCGCTCTGTCGGGATGACAAGATAAAAGTTCGGTCGGGATGACAGAGTTAGTACTAAGGCAAAAAATTACGTACTCGAGAGCGCTAGACCTCGGGAACAAATAAAAATGAAAGGAAAAAACCATGCACGAAATTCTTGCAGAACTTGAAACCAAGCGTGAACGCGCCCGCCTCGGCGGTGGACAAAAGCGCATCGACGCCCAACACGCCAAAGGCAAACTAACCGCCCGCGAGCGCATCGACCTGTTACTGGATAGCGACAGCTTCGAAGAGTGGGATATGTTCGTCGAGCATCGCTGCACGGACTTCGATATGGACCAGCAGCATGTTCCGGGCGATGGCGTCATCATCGGCTACGGCACCATCAATGGCCGCCTAGTCTTTGTCTTCAGTCAAGACTTCACCGTTTTCGGTGGCTCCCTCTCTGAAGCCCACGCCGAAAAAATCTGCAAGCTGATGGATCAAGCGATGAAAGTCGGTGCCCCGATAATCGGCCTAAACGATTCTGGCGGTGCACGTATTCAAGAGGGCGTTGCCTCCCTCGGCGGTTATGCCGATGTCTTCCAGCGCAATGTCATGGCCAGCGGTGTAATCCCGCAAATCAGCATGGTAATGGGCCCCTGCGCTGGTGGCGCGGTGTATTCCCCGGCCATCACCGACTTTATCTTTATGGTCCAAGATAGCTCCTATATGTTTGTCACCGGACCCGACGTAGTCAAAACCGTAACCCACGAAACGGTTACCGCGGAAGAATTGGGGGGTGCACTAACTCATTCCAGCAAATCCGGTGTCGCCGATCTGGCCTTTGCCAATGATGTGGAAGCCCTGACTAAACTGCGTCATTTCTTTAATTATCTGCCCGCTAATAATCGCGAAAAACCCCCGGTGTGGCCTACAGAAGATCCAGCTGATCGCATTGAAATGTCGCTGGATACCATTATCCCCAACGACCCCAACAAGCCCTACGATATGAAAGAGGTGATTTTAAAAGTCGCCGATGAAGGTGAGTTTTTTGAAACCCAAGTAAGTTATGCGAAAAATATTATCACTGGTTTTATTCGCATCGAAGGTTCTTCCGTAGGTGTAGTGGCCAACCAACCAATGGTACTGGCCGGCTGTCTCGATATAGATGCCTCGAAAAAAGCCGCGCGCTTTATTCGCTTCTGCGACGCCTTCAATATTCCCGTTCTAACCTTTGTTGATGTCCCAGGATTTATGCCCGGCACCAGCCAAGAGTATGGCGGCATTATCAAACACGGCGCCAAACTGCTCTACGCCTATGCCGAATGCACAGTGCCCAAAGTCACAGTGATCACCCGCAAAGCCTACGGTGGCGCCTATGATGTAATGTCCTCTAAGCATTTGCGTGGCGATGCCAACCTAGCTTGGCCCACTGCTGAAATTGCGGTGATGGGCCCCAAGGGCGCTGTAGAAATTATCTTCCGCAAAGATATTGGCGACCCAGAAAAGATTGCTGCTCGCACTGAAGAGTACCGCAAGAAATTTGCCAATCCGTTTATTGCTGGCAAGCGCGGCTATATCGACGACGTGATCATGCCTCACAGTACACGCAAGCGCGTGGCTCGTTCTCTGGCCATGCTGAAAAACAAAAATATTGAAAACCCCTGGCGCAAGCACGGCAATATTCCGCTCTAGGCTTTTTTGAATGAAATTCTAGTTGGTTTTTTAATAGAAGATTAAAATTATGTTAAAGAAAATTTTAGTGGCCAATCGAGGCGAAATCGCCTGCCGTGTTTTTGCCACAGCGAAAAAAATGGGTATTGCCACAGTCGCAGTTTACTCCGACGCCGATCGCGATGCACTGCATGTGCAGATGGCCGATGAGGCTGTCAATATAGGTCCAGCGGCTTCCTCTGAGAGCTACCTAGTAATCGACAAAATCGTTCAGGCCTGTCTCGATACTGGCGCAGACGCCGTGCATCCCGGTTATGGCTTTCTCTCTGAGAACAGTAAATTCCATGATGCATTGGATGCTGCGGGTATCGTCTTTATCGGTCCTGGTAAAAAAGCTATTGAGTCCATGGGCGATAAAATCACCTCAAAACTGATTGCTCAAGAAGCGGGGGTGAACTGCATTCCCGGTTATACCGATGTAGTTCGCGATGCAGAGCACGCAGTCGAAATCAGTGCCGGCATTGGTTACCCAGTGATGCTGAAAGCCTCTGCTGGTGGCGGTGGTAAAGGCATGCGCGTGGCGATGAACGAAGATGAGTGTCGCGACGGTTTTGAACGTGCCACCAACGAAGCCCGTTCCAGCTTTGGCGATACGCGAATCTTTATTGAAAAGTATATTGAACAGCCGCGACATATTGAAATTCAGGTTATGGCCGATGGTCATGGCAACGTGATTTATCTGGGTGAGCGTGAATGCTCCATTCAGCGCCGTCACCAGAAAGTCATTGAAGAAGCGCCATCGCCGTTTTTGGACGAAGCCACAAGAAAGAAAATGGGCGAGCAGAGCTGCGCCTTGGCTCGAGCTGTAGATTATCAGTCTGCCGGCACCGTGGAATTTATTGCCGACGCCAATATGAATTTTTACTTTCTGGAAATGAACACCAGATTGCAGGTCGAACATCCGGTGACTGAGCTGGTTACCGGCCAGGATCTGGTTGAGTTGATGATTCGTGTGGCCGCTGGGGAGAAACTTCCTCTGGCTCAGGAAGATGTCACCATGACCGGTTGGGCTATGGAATCCAGAGTCTATGCCGAAGATCCTTTCCGTAACTTTATGCCCTCCACCGGCCGACTGGTGCGCTATGCTGAACCTCAGGGTGAAGGTGTGCGTGTGGATAGCGGTGTCTATGAAGGCGGCGAAGTGTCGATGTTCTACGACCCGATGATTGCCAAATTGATCACCTATGGCGACGACCGTAAGCAGGCAATTAATCGTATGGTTGAGGCGTTGGATAACTATTATATTCGCGGTGTAAATCATAATATTAGTTTCCTCAATGCCCTGATGGTGCATCCGCGATTTATCGAAGGGCGCCTGACCACTAACTTTATTGCCGATGAATTTCCGGATGGCTTTAATGCTGATCTGGTCGTCCAGGATGATCCTGCTATTGCCTTGGTTGTGGCCGCTGCGGCTCACCAATTGCACCAAGAGCGCGGTAGCTTGCTGTCTGGTCAGCTAGCCGGTCATGAGTATGCTGCAGAAAATAGCTGGGTGGTGATGGTGGCTGATCAGCAGACGCCCGTTACTGTTGAGCTAATCGACAGCGGTTATCAGGTTAGCTTGAATGGTCAGGATTATGAGGTCGAAACTGAATGGAGCCTTGGGCAGCCGTTGTTCCAAGCCGGGGTAAATGGCAAAAGCGTTTCGGTGCAGGTCGAGACTACGGCTGCTGGTTATAAATTGTTTTATCGCGGTGCCGAGATCAATGCTCGAGTGCTGTCGCCACGGGCTGCTGAGTTGAGTACCTATATGCTCTATAAGCCACCGGCAGACATGTCGAAGTTCTTGCTCTCACCTATGCCAGGGCTGCTGGTTAAGTTGGCAGTTGTCGAGGGGCAAGAGGTCAAAGAGGGAGAAGAGCTGGCTGTGGTTGAAGCGATGAAAATGGAGAATAGCCTGCGTGCCATTCAAGATGGTATTGTTGGTAAGATATCCGCTGTTGAGGGTGATAGTTTGATGGTGGACGAGATTATTTTGGATTTTGAATAAGGCTTTTTTTACTAGCCGGAAAGTATGAGATCCCTCGTCGCTGCGCTCTGTCGGGATGACAACTTAGTTATATGTCATCTCGAACGCATGTGAGAGATCTCCTTGCCACGGCACCCAGAATCCATAAACCAGAACCCAACAGCAACAACAGAGTCACCACAGAGTCACAACAGAGTCACAACAGAGTCACAACAAGGATAGAAAAGGCCCGTAAATGTTAGCAGAGCAGATCAAAGCCGGTGACCGCCGCGCCTTAGCCAAGGGCATTACCCTAGTGGAATCTACCCGCGCCGATCATCGTCAGCAAGCCGCTGCTCTTTTAGAAGCCCTAATGCCCGCCACCGGCAATTCTATTCGCCTTGGCATCTCCGGTGTCCCCGGCGTCGGCAAATCGACCTTTATCGAAGCCTTCGGCAATCACCTAATTAAGCTGGGCCACAAAGTAGCAGTCCTAGCCGTAGACCCCACCTCGGCAGTCACTGGCGGTTCTATTCTGGGTGACAAAACCCGAATGGAAACCCTGGCCTTTGCGGAAAATGCCTTCGTCCGTCCATCCCCTGCAGGCAAAACCCTGGGTGGTGTTACACGGCGAACTAGGGAATCCCTATTACTCTGCGAAGCCGCTGGATTTGATGTAATTCTGGTGGAAACTGTGGGTGTGGGTCAATCGGAAACTGCTGTGGCGGATATGACCGATATGTTTTTACTGCTGTTATTGCCCGCTGGTGGCGATGAACTACAGGGCATTAAGCGCGGTATTATGGAGTTGGCTGATCTGATTCTGGTGAACAAGTCCGATGGCGATCAGGCCAATGCGGCCAAGCAAACCAAAGGCGATTATGCCGCGGCACTGCATTTTATGAAGTCGCGCTTTGCCAATTGGCAGCCTCAGGTATTGGCCTGCTCATCGACAAAAAATACCGGTATAGAGGAAGCCTGGGAGCAGGTTAACGCCTTCCGCACAGCTCTCAATGCCGATGGCGAACTGCAACAGCAGCGCGCTCAGCAGGCACGCTCATGGATGTGGGCTGAAACCGCCGAGGCTTTGGTTAGTGATCTAAAAAGTGATGCCAGGGTCAAAGCACTGGTTCCCGAACTGGAACAGGCAGTGCTCGATGGTCTGTTGCCGGCCACTGTTGCGGCCCAGCGTTTGATTGATACTTTTAAGAGCTAGTTTTACGGGCTAGTGTTACGGGCTAGAGTTACGGGTTAGTGTTATGAACTAGAGTTACGAGCTATCTCTTTTAACCCGCATTTTACGACGAACAGCTAACCGATATCTTCTCTGCCCAATCCGGCGGCAGCCCAGCATACTGCTGTGCCTCTGGATGTTCTTCACAGGGGCTCTGCAACACTTTCAGCAGCAGGTTCACCTCCGAGTAATCACCCGCCTGAGCCTTTTCAATCGCCGCTTGGGCCATATAATTGCGCAGCACATACTTGGGATTCACTGCGCGCATATTATCCCGACGATCCGCATCACTCAGGTCTTGCTGACCCAGTCGTGCGAGATACTTCACCGCCCACTGATCAAAAGCTTCCCGATCAATAAACTGATCTCTGACCGTTTGATTAGCTTCGTTAAAATCACAGAGGGATCTAAACAATATGGTGTAATCCACATTGTTTATCTGCATTAAATCTAGCAGCTCATTGGATAGCAGTTCGTCATCTGTTTGGTAGTTTTCCAATCCCAGTTTGCTGACCATAATGGCGCGGAACTGGTTTAAAAATTCTGGCTCATACTGCTTCAGCACATCAATCAATTCATCGCTGCTTAGTAGCGAGGTCAATGATGTGGCCAGTGCATTGAGGTTCCACAATCCTACCGAAGGCTGATTTTTAAAGGAGTAACGACCATTGGTGTCCGAGTGGTTGCAGATAAACTCGGGATTGTAGTTATCCAAAAATCCAAAGGGACCGAAGTCCAATGTGTCACCCAGTATCGACATATTATCGGTGTTCATCACGCCGTGATTAAAACCAACTGACTGCCATTGGGCGATCATTTTGGCGGTTTTAAAAACCGTATTTTTAAATAATTTTAAATAACGATCTTCGTCTGTTGCCCACTGTGGGAAGTGTCGCTGCACAACATAGTCGGCGAGAGCGCGAACCGATTCCGGTTGGTTGCGATAGTGAAAATGCTCAAATGACCCAAAGCGGATATGACTGTGGGCAACACGGCAGACTGTAGCGCCAGATTCCACTTCTTCGCGATAGACCGCTGTTTTACTGTCCACCAGACTCAGTGCTCTGGTGGTGGCTATGCCCAACCCATGCATGGCCTCGGAGCAGAGATACTCACGGATACTAGAGCGTAACACTGCCCGGCCATCGGCAAAGCGAGAGTAGGGTGTGGGTCCTGCGCCTTTGAGTTGGATGTCCCAGAGTTCACTGTGTGAAAGTTCACTGTCTAAAAGTTCACTGTCTAAAAGTTCGCTGTCAGCCGTCACCGCATCGATCACCGGCCCTCTATTAGCTACTGGCCCTCTATTGGCTACTGGCCCTCTATTGGCTACCGGCCCTCTATTGGCTACCGGCAACTCCCCCAACGTCATAGCCCGACCATCCCCAAGCTGACCCGCCCAAACACCAAATTGATGCCCAGAGTAGACCAGTGCAATGGGTTTGACGTTGGCGGTCATAAAGTTACCGCTCATGATTTCCAGCATGTCCGGGCTATCTAAACTGTCCGGGTCTATACCCAATTCCTCTGCCAGCAGCTTATTGCTACTGACCACGACTGGGTCGAGCAAGCGCGCTGCCATCACTGGGCTAAAGTGCGCGTCCTCCTGTTCTTTAAAACTTTCGAAATAGGTATGTTCTAAGCGGTCGATAAATAAAGTCATTAGATTCCGGCGTTTTCTCTGCTGATACGAGCGAGATTGTCTGAATGAAGGCTGCTGATATAGAGCCAGTTATCGGTTTCCATCGCACCAGTATTAGTGTGATGTTCGCCGTTGGGGTCCTGTAGTGAGGTGATCACCACGCCATCTTTATTCATGGCAAAAACATGGCTGTAGGACACTGCCTGTGGGCGCACACTAGCGGGTAAGCGCTGGACGATTTTACGTAAAAATGGCGACGCTGACATGTCGTCTAGCTGTTGGCTGCGGGGTGATACTAGACCTACCCAGAAGCGTCCATCGCGACCCCGGACAATATTGTCAGGGAAGCCTGGCAGATTATCGATCAGCACTTCTGATGTGCCAGCACGATCGCCCTTCAGCCAGTATTTATGCAGTCGGTAAGAGCCCGTTTCATTGACCAAAACAAAGCTGCTGTCTTCGGCAACGGCGACGCCATTAGAAAAGTTGAGACCCTCCATAAGCATACTGGTGGATTGGTCTGCTGGATCATAGACCATCAGACGACCATGGCCGCCATGCTCCATGGTGTCGAGTAGGCTGGCCGCATAGGTGCCACCATTTGATTGAGCACCAAATTTTGTAGAGGCGTCGCTGAAATAGATTTTGCCCTCTGCATCCACATCTACGTCATCGACATATTCCATGGGCACACCATTGTAGCTGTCGGTGAGTACGCTGATTTCGCCCGCGGGAGAAACACTGAGCAGGCCTTTATAGGCATCGGCAATCAGTAAATTATCCTCAGCATCAAAAGCTAATCCCAGGGGACTGCCTTCGGTATTGACCCATTTAGTCATGGTGCCAGTGGCTTCGTTGAAACGAATAATCCAACCCTCGCGGGTGGCGGTATAGATTTCGCCATTGAGCAGTGCCAGTCCCTCGGGACCATGAGTGTCTTCCAGCTCCAATATTTCGATTTTATTGAGGCGGGTATTCTGTTCGAAATCGCCGACATAATATTGGTTCGCTGGTGCATTCCAGCTGACTGGATCAATGGGTACTGGCCATAATAGTAGATAGGCAAAAAGGGCGATGATGATAAACAGGCTGGTTCTTAGCATGGTGATTTGCTCCCGGCTCTTTTAATAAGGTGTTATTAAGGGTTTGTTTGTCAGTTCTGCTAAGCATGGTGCGCTAGTGCCACGGCTTAATCAACCTTGGGCTGTCTGCGGTTTTCCCTTGGTCTGCTGTGGTGGGTCATGTAAAATGCGCGGCTTATTAGCCGTTGATAAAAGATTATTTCATGGAAGTTAATCCGCTCTATAACGCCCTCGATGACCTGCAGGCACGCACCGACGTGTTGAGGGGGTATCTTTGACTACGATAACCGCAAAGATCGCCTCTCTGAGGTTGAACTAGAACTCGGCGAACCCGATGTCTGGAATGAACCTGAACGCGCTCAAGAATTGGGCCGGGAGCGTTCCGCCCTCGAAGCTGTAGTAAAAACCATTGAAGACCTAGACTCTGGTGTCGCTGATTCTCGCGAGCTATTGGCTATGGCTGTTGAAGAAGATGACGCCGACACGGTTGCTGATGTGGAAGCGGAAATCGCAGCTCTCGAAGCCCAGTTAGCTAAATTAGAATTCCGTCGTATGTTCTCTGGTGAGATGGATCCGAATAATGCTTACCTGGATATTCAGTCTGGCTCTGGCGGCACTGAGGCGCAAGACTGGGCCGAGATGCTACTGCGCATGTATTTGCGCTGGGCCGACGATAAAGGCTTTAAAGCAGAATTAGTCGAATGCTCTGCCGGTGATGTAGCTGGCATTAAAGGCGCCACTGTGCAGATTTCCGGTGAATATGCCTATGGCTGGTTGCGCACCGAGATTGGTGTGCATCGGTTGGTACGCAAGTCGCCATTTGATTCAGGCAATCGCCGTCACACCTCTTTTTCTGCTGTTTATGTGTCTCCTGAGATTGATGACAATATTGAGATTGATATTAATCCCTCGGATGTTCGCACCGATACCTACCGCGCCTCTGGTGCCGGTGGTCAGCATATTAACAAGACCGATTCCGCTGTGCGTTTGACCCATGGGCCCAGTGGTATAGTGGTGCAGTCTCAGAGTCAGCGGTCGCAGCATCAGAACCGTGACAAGTGCTGGCAGATGTTGCGGGCTAAGCTCTATGAGCTTGAGGTGAGTATTCGCCAGAAAGCGGCTCAGGCCACTGAAGATACGAAGTCTGATATTGGCTGGGGCAGTCAGATTCGCTCCTATGTATTGGATGATGCGCGGATTAAAGATTTACGGACGGGTGTTGAGACAAGGAACACCGGTGCCGTGCTGGATGGCAAATTGGACCAGTTTATTGTGGCGTCGTTGAAGGCCGGGTTATAGGTAGCAGCGAAAGACCTTTTGTAAGATTAGTAGAGAGTATTAAAAGCGGATGCAACCCAAGGGTCGGCATCTGTGACACGCTGTAAATACGTCCGTGTAAGCTCAAGAGTGGCATCCCTGCCACTCATGGTCTCAGATGCCGACCCTTGGGTTGCATCCTCAACCGAGCGTACTTTGATGGGCTGTTAACTAAATTAATTATTCAAAGAACAAAGACTGACATATGACTGATCAACTAGACGAAAACAAACTAATCGCCGAGCGCCGCGCCAAACTCACTGCACTGCGTGAGCAGAGTGGCAGCCCGTTCCCCAATGACTTTCGGCCCCAGCACAGCGCTGCAGAGTTGCAGGCTGGATTTGGCGAAGAGACTAAAGCCGCCTTAGAGGAACTGGGTAAAGTCGTCAGCATTGCGGGTCGTGTGATTCGCAACCGCGGTGCTTTTATCGTGGTACAAGACAGCTCAGGCACCATCCAGCTCTATGTCACCAAAGAAGCGCGACCCTTTGCCAAGTCACTGGATCTCGGCGACATAGTCGGCATCACCGGAGTCCTGCACCTGTCAGGCAAAGGCGATCTCTATGTGCAGATGGACAACTACCAGCTGCTGACCAAAGCTCTGCGCCCACTGCCAGACAAGTTTCACGGTCTCGCGGATCAAGAGATGCGCTACCGTCAGCGCTACGTAGATCTGATTGTTAATCCCGATGTGCGCAATACTTTCCGCATCCGCTCTAAGGTCGTCGACTTTATTCGTCGCTATTTAAACGCAGCGGACTACTTAG
>Ga0115548_1001601_pt1 | contig 12188 bp, 12 predicted proteins | sample COGITO_mtgs_1004_4_FD_87187 | JGI IMG/M metagenome (GOLD analysis project Ga0115548, IMG submission 87187) | Pelagic marine microbial communities from North Sea - COGITO_mtgs_100423 | ecosystem: Environmental > Aquatic > Marine > Epipelagic | place: Germany:Helgoland, sampling site Kabeltonne...
CAACACCCTTGCGTGAAACACTTGCTTTTTCTTTTGCCTCTTCCAATATTTTTGTCATGTCGCTAATAGGATCGTCACTCATCGCCAATGAATTTTGACTACTATCAATACGTGTAGAAGATCTTTCAGAATCAGCAGCATCTATCGCCTGAGTCGATTGATTAGACGTGACCGTTTGGCAGCTACATAAAGCTATTAACATTATTGATAAAAAATAAGTTTTATTTCGCAAAAGGATCATCATTTTTTATCCACAGGTTTTTTTAACGATAGCGTTATGAGGGTTAAGATATGACGCTTGCTGCCTTGAATAACAACGTTATTCCTATTAATAGAAACAACCTTACCGAGCTTATGCGCATCACCCTCGCTATAACTCTCGCCATTAATTATGGCTAACTTTCTATTGGCGCCTAACAAAATTGATTCAAGTCGATAAGTGTCTTTGTTGCTCTGCACAGCTTCTCGATAAGCCGTTGGCTTAGTCGGATCATGAACCTCAACGGCATAACTTGTAGGACAAGTCATGAGTAACGCTAGCACTGCCGCCACTATGAATAAATTAAACACCTATCCAATCCCTCTCTGTGCTGTAGGTATACACCTCTATAGTTACCACACCCATAGGGTAATCCTGAATATCAAAGCTCAAAGCATCCCATTCAAAGCGCCACTCTAAAGATTCGACCTGCTTAAGATAGGCTAATGTCGCTAAGTAACTTCCTTGAAGTTGAAGTTCGACACCATGCCGATATAAATCGGTTTTATCATCGAGACTAATGTTGGTCGCTTTTTCTCTCGTATTTTTACTCTCTGATTCAGAGTTAGAGTTAGAGTTAGAGTCAGTTATCTCATCTAATCCCGTAATCTTTTCAACGGGCTTGTTTTTCAGCTTAATTAATACTAACCCTGTACTGCTATCCAATAATTGCTCTAATACTTTTGGCATTAAAGTGGCTGGAATAAATCCCGTTGCAGCCGATGCCAATTGCTGATCGACACGAATTAATTTTTCATTCAGTAATTTTTGCTGTCGCTGCATAGCGAGCCGACTTTCACTCATCTGATCTAACAATGCTTGCACTTCTTGCTGTGCGATTTGGTTACTCTCAACTAAACCATTTAATTGATTAATTTGTCTCTCTCGCTTTTCTAATATTGCGCCAAAAAAAAGCAGATCGGCAATGCCATAAATAAGTACGACAACCACTAATAAAATAATGACCCTTTCACGCAAGGTCTTTCCATTTACAAAAGTTGAAAATTTACCCCAATAATCGCTAAAACTTGTCGCTCGACTCATACCTCACGACCTGTATCGGCAGGCTTAGCAACAACACTTATTTCAAACTGCATTTGATGATTATTTGCTTCATTGTTTTCAATTGTCATCAATTGAAACCTCAAACCGCTAAAAGCTGGCTCTTTTCCTAAATCTTGCAAATAACGTGGTAACAACGTGGCATGCTGCATTGCGCCTTTAAGTGATATTTCTTCACCTCCCGCTCGCAGTGCAATTGAGTTCAACCACAATCCTTTTAATTTTTGTCGGCCAAGCCCGGCAAGGTGATCTGAAAAGCCTGCGCCAATATCGTGCTGTTGATTAGATAAAGTGTGTAAAATTTGACGACGTTGTTTTAATAAGCGCTTAGTTTGCTGCATCGATTTTGAATCATTGCTACTCTCAACTCTTAAGACTGTTAACTGTGCTTGAAGCCGCTCATCATCCTCTTCTGCTTGCTGTACCAAAGCGGTATCTTGGCTACTTTTATAAAGTGACCCTAAGCTGACAAGTAACATGAGCACCACTGTGATTATCGCAGCGCTAGCAATATGCTGTGACGATACCGCTAAGGTTTCACGCTTTTCCAGATGTTGTAATAAATTGATTGCTTGCTGCATATCTGCCTTCGCTAGCCTCTTTCTTTCAAGCCGCCTTAGCCGCACTCGCCAGTAATAAGGCTTCAGCGCCCTGATTAGCTAATGTAAAATCAGTAATCGCCGAATGATGAATTAGCTCAACACTGACACCTAAGCGTTCTTGAATATCTTGACTCAATGCTGAGGCATCGCTATGTAATGGCGCCAATAAAATACGGCCAATAGTCCCCTTACCTATTTGGCTTTCAAAGTAATCACGTGAGCGTTGCATTTCGAGAATAAAATTATCAACCGCACGATTTTTCGATAATTCATCGTTTACTGCCTGCAATGTATTATCAGAAATATCAATCACACGACTGAGATACAGCGCTTGATCAGCTACAACCATCAAAAACGCGCCTTGGCGACCAATCACTACAATCATTTCGGTTTGTGATTCTCGTGGGTAACCCTCCAGCAAGCGCAACAACACTAACTCTGGGACTTCAATACGATCGAGTTCAACATTCAACGCTTCTAAGCTATCGGCAATCGCTTGTAGCTCGGGCCTATCAGCTACAACGGTATAAGCCATTTTCTGTCGGCCGCGATAAGCATCATCAGGCAATAAAAATCCGTCGATAATGCTATCTTCCATCGTTTTATGGAGAAGATCTTTAACCTTCCACTGTAGAGCTTCAGCCAATTCTTGCTCGTTAACGGGTGGCGCTTCAACTAATAACATTTGATAACTACTGGCGGGTAACATGAGCGTGCAAGCGGGATGTTTAAGTGCATGTTGCTGACAAAATGTGGTGACAGCTGTAGCAACTGACGCTGCTAAATTCGTTGCAGTATCAGTTTTCTTATCACTATTATCTAAAATAGAAATACTTTGACTGGCAATAATTTGATGGTTTCTGGAGGCGGTGATATCTAGGCACGCAGCCACGCTATCGATCATGACAGCAATACGCTCATCATGTTTATTTGCCTTTCTCTTTTTTGCCCACCACCTGACTGTGCTCAAGAACCATTACCCCAAGAACCTAGCTACCTTTTTCATTAGCTCAATTAGTCAGTTCAACTAATTTAACTAATCCATTTCCGCTATCCGTAACAGCTTATGACAAAGCTTTATCAATATGATTCAAAACAGAAAAACTGGCATTGTTGGCAATTTATTTCGGCAATGAGATAAGTGGTAAGCAAAGCGAATTTATGTAACTCTATGGTCTTATATTTTGCAGCTATCAAACCCTTTCTTTTACATAGCTAACTAACAATAATTGCTAGAAATAACTAAAACTATTAAAGACAATTCTAGACAACTAAAAACAGCTCCAGACAACTCCAGACAACAAGAGACAAGACAATTCGCTAATGCCATTAAATATTATTTTGTTTGAGCCAGAGATAGCCCCTAACACGGGTAACATTATTCGCCTTTGCGCCAACACAGGCAGTCATTTACATTTGATTAAACCTTATGGCTTTAGTTGGGATGATAAAAAACTGCGTCGTGCGGGTTTAGATTATGCCGAGTGGGCACATATTAAACATTGGGAGTGTTTTGCAGATTTTGCTGCTGAACTGACGGATCCTTCGCGCCTGTTTGCACTCACTACAAAGGGCACGCTTGGGCATCATGAGATTGAATATCAAGAGAATGATAGCTTGTTATTTGGTCCGGAAACGCGCGGGCTGCCGGACAGCCTGCTGGATACGCTAGCGCACGAGCAAAAGCTGCGCCTGCCTATGGTGCCGGGTAGTCGTAGTTTGAACTTATCTAATAGTGCAGCGGTAGCAACGTATGAAGCTTGGCGTCAGCTTGGGTTTAAAGGAGTCTAAAGGAGTTGAAAGCAGTTGAGAGGAGCTTAAAAGAGTTGAAAGAGGCTTAGCGGGGTTTAATTGGTGTTGAAGCCTTATGCTAAATGGAACCAAAGTTTTCTCATAGCTATAAATTTTACATATCCCAATAAAAAACCCGACGGCGTTAACCATCGGGTCTCTTGTTTTTCTAGCTTTAACGCTAAGCTGTCTCTTATAAAGAAACAGACCTCAGTCAGCTATAAACCTTCTATCATATAATCAACAGCAGCCTTAACTTCATCATCTGAACAGTTAGGACATAAACCTCTAGCTGGCATCGCACCCTTACCATTAATGGCATTACTGTAAAGCAACTCAGTACCTAACGCTAAACGCGCGGTCCAATCGGCAGCAATACGGAATTTTGGTGCTCCGGCAGCGCCAGAAGCGTGACAGGCAAGACAACCTTTGTTGTAAACATCTTCAGCTGAACGTGGACCTGCAGCCGCAACTGTTAATGCTTTGGCGCAATCTTCACCTTCAATGCAGATAGAACCTACCGCATGGATGCGAGACACAATACCGTCTTCAACCGAGCCAGCTTGTAATACAGCAGACGTTAATGTCGCTGCTAACATTGCCATTGCACAGACAATCATTTTAATTTTTTTCACAAAGGTATCCTCAATAGTAGAAATCAACCCATCAAGCGTGTGCTGATGGATCTTTAGCGCTAGTAATTATAACGGTTCAAACCTGAGGGGGAAGCTTGAATTCTGCTGAAATTACACAAACACTGATCTTTTTTACGGGTTTTATAGGCCGCTGGATCAGTTAAATGCTTAGATGCTGGCCCAGAGGTGAATAATACGCTCTGTTATTTGAGCCTCATCGGTATTGTTTGTTTCGATCAAATAGTCTGCATATTCTCGGTACAGCGGTACCCGCTCAGCAAATAAGTCATCAAAGGTCTGCGATTCTGGGCAGGCAATGCCTCGCGCACTCCAATTATTGATTCGCTCTGTTAATGTTTCTATGGAGGCATCTAGATAAAATAGCACCGCGCAGCTTTGTAAATAATCAATGCCTTTCGCGCCATATATAGCGCTGCCACCAGTAGCAATAATCGTATTCTCAAACTGATGGTCTAAGATCGTTTGCTCTTCAATGGCGCGCAAGCGCTCAAAGCCTTGATTGTCAAGAATATGCTGCAAAGAGGTTTGCTGGGTGTGTTCAATTAATTGGTCGGTGTCACAAAAGCGCATACCGAGTTGTTCAGCCAATAATTGGCCGACTGTACTCTTGCCCGCGCCAGGCATTCCAATAAGAGCGATGTTAGTCTTTTTTTTCATACCAGAATAAGGGTGCCAAAAAATTGATCAGTGATACACATAAGATAGTAGTTACAGAATTTTACAATGGTAACCTATGAAGGATTCAATGCTTAAAAACTCAAATGTTTTTACATCTTTTTTTAATGCTAATAATTATATGAGGCATTACATCTATAGGGTTTAGCATCAATAAGATCTAGCATCAAAGTGCTAGATCCTATTATTTTTACAATGACTGAATATCAAATGAAGCTGAAATAAAAATTAATCGATGTAATCACTAATGCTTGGGCAAGAACATACTAAGTTACGATCACCATAAACATTATCAATTCTTGATACTGGTGCGAAATATTTATTTTCACGTAAGCTGGTTAATGGATACGCCGCCTCTGAACGAGTATAAGCATGCGCCCAATCATCTGCCGTTAGCTGCTCGGCCGTATGCGGTGCATTAATTAATGGATTGTCGTCTAAGGCCCATTCACCGCTGCCCACTTTATCGATCTCAACACGTATCGCTAACATAGCCTCACAAAAACGATCGACTTCACATAAAGCTTCACTTTCTGTTGGCTCTATCATTAAAGTACCCGCCACAGGAAACGACATAGTCGGCGCATGAAAACCATAATCAATTAAACGCTTAGCAACATCTTCTACTGCAATGCCCGTCGCATCTTTTATAGGACGTAAATCAATAATACATTCATGAGCGACTAATCCTTTTCCGCCTGTGTATAAAACAGGAAAGGCATCAGCTAATCTATAAGCAATATAATTAGCACTTAATATAGCGGCTTCTGTTGCACGACGCATACCTGAAGCGCCCATCATGCGTAAGTACATCCAGCTAATAGGCAATATACTTGCTGAACCAAACGGCGCACTCGATACCTGTGGTGCTTGTAGATTCACTTCAGGTGACGAAGCCATATTCGGTAAAAACGGGGCCAAATGCGATTTAGCCGCAACCGGGCCAACACCTGGACCACCACCACCATGAGGAATACAAAATGTTTTATGCAAATTAAGATGCGAAACATCGCCACCAAAATCACCTGGCCCGCATAAACCCACCATCGCATTTAAATTAGCGCCATCAACATAAACCTGACCACCACGTTCATGAATGATTTCCGCCACTTGACGAATCTGTTCTTCAAACACACCGTGAGTCGATGGGTATGTCACCATTAATGCAGCTAAATTATCAGCGTGTAAATCGGCTTTAGTACGAAGGTCATCAATATCGACATTGCCATCACTATCGCAAGCAACGACAACCACTTTCATATTACACATTTGTGCCGACGCAGGATTCGTTCCGTGAGCTGAGCTCGGTATTAAACAAATATTTCTCGCGTCATCACCACGGCTTTTATGATAAGCCGAAATCGCTAGTAAACCGGCGAACTCTCCCTGCGACCCAGCGTTAGGCTGCAATGAAACCACATCATAACCCGTGCACTCTGCCAGCATTTCTTCTAGCTCGGCGATCATTTGCTTATAACCTACCACTTGTTCTGGCGGCGCAAATGGATGAGGGCTGCCAAATTCTGACCATGTCACTGGAATCATTTCGCTAGTGGCATTTAATTTCATGGTGCAAGAGCCTAAAGGAATCATAGTGCGATCCAAGGCTAAATCTTTATCAGACAAGCGACGAAGGTAACGTAGCATTTCGGTTTCTGAGTGATAACGTGAGAACACAGGATGACTTAATACGGCATCTTGTCGAAACGGTGAAACACTAAAATCAATAGTCACAGTATCAGCTACCGAAGCATAAGCGCCGTCGCTGTTTCCTGAAAATAATGACCATAGTAATTCAATGTCGGCTGTCGTTGTTTTTTCATCAATAGAAAAACCGATATGTGCATCATCGACTTTACGTAAATTAATTTTTTCATTCTGAGCGCGCGTATAAATAGCCTGCGTTTGATCGGCCGTCTTAATTGTCAGCGTATCAAAAAAGCGTACGTTGCTACGCTCGAAACCACGCTCAGCCAATCCGGCTGCGGCTGTCGCCGTTAAAGAATGAATGCGGCTAGCAATATTTCGCAAGCCAACAGGACCGTGATAACAAACATACATAGAGGCAATAACAGCCAATAACACCTGTGCTGTACAAATGTTAGATGTCGCTTTTTCTCGACGTATATGTTGCTCACGTGTTTGCAGCGCTAAACGATAAGCAGACTTGCCATCAGCGTCAACTGATACGCCTACAAGGCGACCTGGCAATGAACGCTGGTATTTGTTCTTGGTAGACATATAAGCAGCATGCGGCCCACCAAAGCCAACAGGTACGCCGAAGCGCTGCGTATTACCTACCACGACATCAGCGCCAATAGCACCTGGAGATTGCAATAACACCAAAGCCATAATATCAGCGGCCATAATGACTAACGCTTTTTTCTCATGCGCAGCGACAATAACATTATCAAAGTTAGGGATTTCTCCTGAGCAACCGGGGTATTGTAATAACACGCCAAAGTAATCACAGGCGTCTAAATCAGTTTGTGGATTACCAACAACAATGTCATAGCCCGCCGCATAGGCACGCGTTTTAACCACTTCAATAGTTTGTGGTAAGCAATCGGAATCAACAAAAAAGGTATTCGCTTTACTTTTGGCTGAGCGCTTGGCTAAGCCCATGGCTTCAGCAGCAGCACTGCCTTCGTCTAGCATCGAGGCATTAGCGATATCCATACCGGTTAAATCACAAACCATGGTTTGGAAATTCAGTAGCGCTTCTAAGCGCCCTTGTGAAATCTCTGGCTGGTAAGGCGTATACGCCGTATACCATGCTGGATTTTCAAGAATGTTTCTGAGTATGACGGTTGGCGTAATGGTGTCGTAATAACCTTGCCCAATCATAGAGCGGAAAGGTAGATTTTTTTGTGCAATCTCTTTAAGTGCCGCTAATGCATCGGCTTCACTTAATGCAGGGGGTAAATTTAATAATTCACTTTTATAAATGCTGGCAGGTACTACATCACGAATAAAGGCATCCATCGATGTATAGCCTAACGCCGTTAACATGGTTTGCGTATCATTACCGGTGTTGCCAGCAGACAAGCCCACATGGCGATCTTCAAAGTGATCACCTAATAAAGCTAAATCGGTGGCTTGCACAAGAGAAGAATCAGTCACATCTGTTTTAGCGGCTACAGGCATATCAACGGTTTCTCTTTCGGTATTTAAATTTTCATTACAGATTGCGTCGGTCATAATTCTCTCTTTCACTTATATTTTTTGTCTTATTAATTTCGGTGCTTTTAGCTTTTAACTTTTAAATAACTAGCGCTTAGCCACGTACATAATTCTGTTTTACAAAGGGTAATTTGCTTACTGTCATGGGCCGAAGTTTTCCGCGAACTAATGCTTGTACTTTGGTATCGGCTGCTGCATAACTCGCGTCGACATAACCCATCGCAATAGGCTTTTCTAGGCTTGGTGAAAATCCACCACTGGTCACTATGCCAATTTCATCGCCATCTTGATTAACAATAACGGTGCCTTCGCGGATTGGCGCGCGGCCATCTATCGATAAACCTACTCGCTTTTTCGGCGCGCCATTTTTTAATTGTTCTAAAATAATATCAGAGCCAGGAAAGCCACCTTCTTTCGCCGCTTCTAAGCGTCGACTGCGGCTGACACTCCAAGCCAAACCGGCTTCAATGACAGTAGTCTTTTCATTCATGTCATGGCCGTAAAGACATAACCCAGATTCTAATCGCAAAGAATCTCGCGCCCCCAAGCCTATCCATTTTACTGCATCATCATCAAGAAGAATGTTTGCAATTTTTTCAGCATCGGCATTAGGCATTGAAATTTCAAAACCATCTTCGCCGGTATAACCCGAGCGAGTAATAAAACATTCGACACTACCAATACTTACATTAATGCCATTCATAAATACTAATGACTCAACTGCAGGCGCAAAACGAGCTAACACTTTACAGGCAGCTGGGCCTTGTAAGGCAAGTAAAGCTTTATCGGATTGGTAGCTCACTTCACAGCTACTAAGGTGTTTAGTTAGGTGCGCTATATCTTGTTCTTTGCACGCGGCGTTAACAACTAAAAAGAAAGTGTCTTCGCTTAGTCGCGTAACAATTAAATCATCGAGAATGCCGCCGTCATTATTCGTGAATACGGCATAGCTTTGTTGATTAATAGCTAAGGCACCAATATCGACAGGAATAATTTTTTCAAGCTCTACAACGCTGTTTGCACCACTCACGAGCACCTGCCCCATATGCGACACATCGAACAAACCCGCTTGCGTTCGCGTATGTAAATGCTCGGCCATAATGCCTTCGCTGTATTGCACGGGCATTTGATAACCGGCAAATTCGACCATCTTCCCACCTGCGGCACAATGCATATTATAACAAGCTGTTTTCATTTCTATAGATCCCACAGGCTTAAAAAAGTGTATTCTAGCGTCTTTAGTACGTATTTGTTAAATTTATAGTTCTGATCTTTGTATAAGGTTTTTAAATATGAGAAATTTATCAATGGATGCCTTAAGGGCTTTTATTGCCACCGCTGATCTGGGTGGTGTCACAGCCGCTGCCGATCACCTTGGCCGCTCACAACCGGCCATTAGTCTGCAGATAAAAAAGCTAGAAGAATCACTGAATGCTGAGATTTTTACTCGCTATAACAAGCACTTAAAGCTTTCAGAATCGGGCGGCCGAATCTACGACACCGCTAAACAGATTCTGGCGCTGAATGATCAGCTAACCACTCAGTTTAGTCAGCCTGAATTAGCTGGCCAAATACGGTTAGGTATCCCTAGTGAATTTGCCACTACTTTACTACCAAAGATTTTAGGCCGCTTTTCTCAAGCCTACCCGATGGTTGCCTTAGAGGTATTTAGTGATTTAAGTCGTAACCTCTTGTCCGAGCCTCAACGCAGTCAATATGACCTTATTTTGGCGCTGCATGATAAGCCTTCGGCGCGCCGCAAGGGGCTCATTAAATCTGACAAGCTTGTGTGGGTTGGTAGCAAAGAACATCGTCATGACCGCCAAGAAGCGTTACCGCTCATACTGGCCCAAGATGGCTGCCTTTATCGTAAACGAGCCCTACTTGCTTTAGATAAAATTAAACAGCCTTGGCGAATCATTCATACCAATCCCGACTTATCGGGTATTCAAGCCGCCATTCGCGAGGGCTTAGGCGTGACAGTTCTCGCCGAGAGTACAGTGCCAGAAGGTTTAGCGATTATTGATCGTTTCGGGAAAAGTGAATCTCTGCCGAATCTTGGTAGCATCGATATTAGCTTGCAGTATGAGCGCCGCAGCGTATCAGAGGTCACCGAACGTTTAGCGGGCTATATACAATCGAGCCTTCATTAATAGTAAAAAAGAACAGGTAGAAAAAAGGCGCTTTGTAAGCGCCTTTTTTCTGCTCATCAACAAACTAGTTGATCCGCTAATCAAATGATTTTACTAAGCTACCTAATGTTGCCTTAGCATCACCAAATAACATGCGCGTATTCTCTTTAAAGAATAATGGGTTATCAATGCCAGCAAAACCGGTGGCCATTGAACGCTTTAATACAAACACTGTGCGTGCTTGATCGGCATTAATCACCGGCATGCCATAAATCGGACTGGATTCCACTTCGCGTGCCGCAGGATTAACGACGTCATTAGCACCAATAACAATGGCAACATCAAAGCTGTCCATGCGTGGGTTAACTTGATCCATCTCTAACAACAAGTCATAAGGCACATCGGCCTCGGCAAGCAATACGTTCATGTGCCCAGGCATACGTCCGGCAACAGGATGAATGGCATAAACCACTTCTGCGCCATTTTTTTCTAACATGCCTTGCAACTCTTTAACGGCATGTTGCGCTTGTGCAACGGCCATTCCGTAGCCAGGAATAATAACAACACTCGCTGCAGCCTCTAATACATAGTAAGCATCTTCAGCAGACATAGGCTTAACTTCACCCTGCTCTATTACTGGGCCAGTACTTACTTTGACGGTACCAAACCCTGAAAACAATACATTAGGCAGCGAACGATTCATTGCCTTACACATAATGCTGGTAAGGATAATACCGCTGGCACCTACTAATGAACCAGCAACAATCAATAAGATATTACCAATCGCAAACCCTGCGGCTGCGGCTGCAAGACCAGAAAAACTATTGAGTAAAGAAATAACCACCGGCATATCGGCACCACCAATCGGCAGTACAAACATAACGCCTAACACTAGCGATAAGCCAACAGCTAAGTAAAGCCAGTTGTCGTTAGCAGAGTCTTGAAAAAACAATGCCGCACAAACCAACACCGCTATTAAAATACCGCTATTAACAATACGCTGACCCGAGTAGACAAATGCTCGCCCTGAAATTTTCTCACTGAGCTTGCCATAAGCCAATAACGAACCCGTAAACGTTAGGCCACCAATTAATATGGATAAGAAAATAGTGACCAAGCTGAAGTTATCAACGGCTACGCCAATGCTCATAGCTTTAACTAAGGCAACCGAAAGTGCTGCCCAACCAACAAATAAACTGGCAAGGCCACCAAAGCCATTAAACAACGCAACCATTTCTGGCATCGAAGTCATCGCTACTTTTCTTGAAACAACGGCACCTACGAGCGCGCCCACAACAACACCAACAGCAATTAATTCAAAGCTAAGGATTTGCTGATTGCCTAAAGTAACTACAACAGCAATGAGCATACCTACGGCTGAAATGAGATTACCTTTTCTTGCTGTCGCTGGCGAGCCTAAGAATTTTAGACCGACAATAAATAAAACGGCCGCAACAACGTAGACTAAATTAATTAACGTGTTATCTATATTCATTTGCCGTTACCGCCTTCTTTCTTTTTAAACATGGCTAGCATGCGATCTGTCACCATGTACCCACCCACTACGTTAATTGTTGCGAATGCTACGGCTAACACACCTAATATACTGGCAAATTCATTGCTGGTAGAGCCTGCAGAAACTAATGCACCTACTAGCGTAATACCTGAAATTGCGTTCGAACCTGACATCAACGGTGTATGTAAAGTTGATGGCACTTTATTGATTAATTCAACACCCAGAAAAATGGCGAGAACAAATACAAAGATGAGAATAATAATTTCCATGCTTACTTGTCTCCTGAGCGAATATTAGCAATGGTCTCATTAA
>Ga0115548_1001606_pt1 | contig 12169 bp, 12 predicted proteins | sample COGITO_mtgs_1004_4_FD_87187 | JGI IMG/M metagenome (GOLD analysis project Ga0115548, IMG submission 87187) | Pelagic marine microbial communities from North Sea - COGITO_mtgs_100423 | ecosystem: Environmental > Aquatic > Marine > Epipelagic | place: Germany:Helgoland, sampling site Kabeltonne...
CATTGCCAGTAAACATTGCCAGTCACGAATGCGAGCACCGAAGTATGATCAAAAAGTCCGATACCCCAGAGAATGTAGTCAATCTCAAGATGCCTGTTTCGGATGATGTTCCAGCGCGTCGCAAAGGTATCTATCTGCTGCCTAATCTACTCACCACCGGCGCACTGTTCTGTGGTTTTTATGCAGTGTTGTCGGGCTTTAGTGGTAACTATGAATGGGCTGCCATGGCGATTTTCGCAGCGATGCTTTTTGATGGCTTAGATGGTCGCGTGGCACGCATGACCAATACTCAGAGTGACTTTGGTGTGCAGTACGACAGCCTCTCGGATATGGTCTCCTTTGGTGTTGCACCAGCAGTAGTGGCCTATGGTTGGGGTGTCAGTGACCTGGGTACTGTCGGCTTGGCAGCAGCCTTTGTCTATGCCTCTTGCGCGGCGCTGCGTCTTGCACGGTTTAATGTGCAGGCGGAACTGTCGGATAACAAAACCTTTACTGGACTGCCTAGTCCGGTAGCAGCTGCTCTGGTGGCCGGTTTTATCTGGTCAGCCTATGAACTCGATTCATCATTTTGGTTATCCGTTACCGGTGCTCTGCTGACGGCAACTGCTGGTCTGCTGATGGTCTCCAATCTAAGTTATCCCAGCTTTAAAGAAATCGATCTCCGTGGCAAGGTGCCTTTTATGGTGATCTTATCCGTGGTGATGGGGTTTGTGGTCATCACTATTGATCCGCCGCGCATTCTCTTTGCCATGGCCGCGGTGTTCAGTTTCTCTGCTCCGGCGATCTGGCTATTAAGCAAGTTGGGCTATTCTGGCAGCAAGCCAGCAGACGACGCTTAATTAGGCGTTGGCAGCAGCGCTAAAATCTGTTTGAATAAGCTCATGAATTTCCACTCAATCAAAAGCGCACTCAAGCACAGCCTCGGTCTTATGACCGCTGAGTCTGCTCGTGGACTATTTCTTCTCCTGCCCTGAGGGGCATCTATCGTAATACCTCATCTCGTACTACCTGATCAAAACTCCGTGCATTGGCCAAGCTGTCGTTAAAGCTGTCGTTAAAGCAAAGTCATATTAAAATCATGCTAGGCAAAAATGCAGTGAAATTCTGGCCCCATAGGGGACCGATCCGTTTTACAATGAGCCACCAATATTAGTTTTGCTAGATTGAATAGAAAGCTAGGCTCCCTTTAGAAAGAGAAGACCGTATGAAAAGCTCAGAGCAACCCAAAGAAAAATTAATTATTTTTGATACGACCTTGCGTGACGGTGAACAGAGCCCCGGCGCATCGATGACCAAAGATGAAAAAGTCCGTATCGCCATCGCCTTAGAGAAAATGCGCGTCGATGTTATCGAAGCCGGTTTCGCGATTTCTAGCCAGGGCGACTTCGACGCTATTCAGGCAATCGCCAATAGCGTCAAGGGAAGCCGTATCTGTAGCCTTTCCCGTGCAGTGAGCGGTGATATAGAAAGGGCCGCTGAAGCGCTTAAAGGTGCCAATGCTGGCCGTATTCACACCTTTATCGCCACGTCCCCGATTCATATGAAGCACAAATTGCAGATGGAGCCAGCTCAGGTTCTCGAACAGGCGGTTGGCGCGGTAAAGATTGCCCGCAACTTAATTGACGATGTGGAGTTCTCTCTGGAAGATGCCAGTCGCACCGAATTTGAGTTTATGTGCCGCATCACCGAAGCCGTTATTAATGCTGGCGCACGCACGATTAACTTGCCAGACACCGTGGGTTACTCCGATCCCAGCGAATACGCGTCGATGATCAAGCGCTTGATGAATACAGTGCCGAATGCCGATAAGGCGATTTTCTCGGTGCACTGCCACAATGATTTGGGCTTGGCTGTAGCCAATAGCTTGGCCGCCATCCAGAGCGGTGCCCGTCAGGTTGAATGTACTATCAACGGTCTCGGCGAACGTGCTGGCAATGCTGCTCTTGAAGAGTTGGTTATGGCGATTCGCACACGCCAAGATGTATTCCCAGTTGAAACCAATATAGATGCAATACACATAGTGCCGACTTCACGTTTGGTGTCGAGCATTACCGGTTTTCCGGTGCAGCCGAACAAAGCGATTGTCGGTGCCAATGCCTTCGCTCACGAATCCGGTATTCACCAAGACGGTATTTTGAAGTTCCGCGAGACCTACGAAATTATGCGCGCCGAAGATGTTGGCTGGAGCACTAACAAGTTGTCTCTGGGCAAGTTGTCAGGTCGCGCAGCGCTGTCATCACGGCTTGAAGAGCTGGGTATTAAGTTTGAGAGCAAAGAAGAATTTAACGAGCTGTTTAAACGCTTTAAAGCTTTGGCCGATAAGAAGCGCGAAATCTTTGATGAAGATTTACAGGCGTTGGTCTCCGATGCCCAGATGGGCACCGAGGCAGATGTCTTAACCTTGGTTGATTTAGAGGTGCTGTCCAAGTCCGGTCAGGCGCCACAGTCAAAAATTGTTATTGCCTACCAAGACAAGCAACACAGTGCCGAAGCCTCTGGTGACGGCGCAGTAGACGCGATATTTAATGCCATCGAAAGTTTGGTTAACAGCGGCACTAAGTTGCAGCTCTATTCGGTTAATGCAGTGACTGAGGGTACTGATTCTCAGGGCGGCGTTACCGTGCGTTTGGAAAAAGATGGTCGCATTATCAATGGTCAGGGTGCCGATACCGATATTTTGGTAGCCAGTGCCAAGGCCTATTTGAATGCTCTGACGCTGATGCGTAACCCCGGTGGCTTGCACCCACAGATGGGCGGCATCTAATGCAACCCAGCCAGCAGGCCTACTATTTACAGACTCTTGGCATAGTGCAATATGTGCCCAAAGATGCTGTGCAGTTGATTGATGAAGTGCCTGCTGGCGTAGCATTCAATGAGCCTTCTCTAGAAATAGCCGAAGCGTCAGTCGATCGTAAAACCATCGATGTGGCGGCGCGCATGAATCTCAACTTCGACGAGCCCGTAGCCACCAAAAAGGTCTCTCGGCCAGCCTCTCAGGTAAAACCTGCGGCCAGTGTGACTGTAGCTTCAGAGGCACCGGCGGCGCTGATCGAGGTTAAGTTTTCCCTCTGGCAGCCCAACTACGAGGTCTTAGTTTGCAGTGGCGTTGAAGGCGCGTTGGCCGACGGCGATCAAATGCAACTGCTGACCAATATTCTAAATGCCGTGGGCTCTGGTCTTCACCGCCTGCCGCAGATGGAACTGGTGGAGTGGCCACCTTATCCCAATGCTGAAGGTGATGAGAGCGAAGTGCGCGAGTTTCTTGCGACCCTGCTTCAGGCGCGACTAAGTGCCAGACCGGTTAAGTATATTCTTCTGTTCGGTGAGGCCGCGGCTGACTGGCTGTTGAGTCCCCAGCAACGCAGCGAACAACCCAGCTTTGGCCACCTAGCGCTGTCTGAAGAGATTACGGTTCTATTAGTCCCTTCACTCAGCAGCATGATCAATACGCCGCAGCTCAAGGCCACGACCTGGCAGCTGTTGAAGTCAGTTTCTTTTGTGCCAGCTGCTGCTTAGTTTTAGCGCTTGAAACCAAGGTGTTTAAATTCCCGTGACAGTAGACCTAGCTAATATCCCTAAGACATTGATTCGTCCAATGACTGTGGACGATATTGCCCCGGTAGTGGCTATTGAAGTTGAGGTGACCGCAGAGCCCTGGAGTACTAAACAGTTTCAGCAGAGTCTCGAACAGCATCAGTGTTGGGTGATCTGTGGGGCTGAAACTGATAATAACCAGCCAATCGGCTATGTGGTGATAGCCACTGTGGTGGATCAAACTGAGATTCTTAATATTGCCATCGACCCTCAGTATCAGGGCCATAAGTTGGGCTCTCAGTTGCTCCGCCACACAATGGGGTCACTGTCTGATTCAATCGAATCGGTTTTATTGGAAGTCAGGGTGAGTAATTTTTCCGCGATTCGTCTCTACTTCAACTATGGCTTTATTGAGGTGGGGCGCAGACGTGACTACTATAGAACTGAGTATGGTCGTGAAGATGCCATATTAATGACGCTACAGCGCAGCGCTGTAGCGCCGATAGTGGAACAAGGATCTTGAAAAGATGATTGGGGTCGAAACACTTTGATCCAAACACTTTGATCCAAACACTTTGATCCAAACACTAGCACGACAATAAAGTAGAACAAACTATTGAGGAAGAGCTATGGAATTTGAACTGTTGTATTGGCACTGGCTGATATTGGGCATGATATTAGTGGCCGGAGAGATCTTTATTCCCAGTTTCACCATCTTCTGGTTTGGTCTGGGCGCAATCGTGGTGGGTCTAGTAATGACCGTAGTAGACCTAAGTTTCACCGCACAGGTCTTAATCTGGACGGTTTCCTCGGTGGCTTTCACTGTGCTCTGGTTTAAATACTTTAAACCGAAGATGACCGATAGAACAACCGCCGGAATCAGTCGCGATGCAGCCATAGGTGAAGCAGGGCAGGTGATTAAAGCACCCACCGAGCACAGTCGCGGTCAGGTGCGCTTTACCACGCCAGTGCTGGGTGATGATGAGTGGGATTTTATCTGCGATGATCAGGTAAGTCTCGGCGATCGCGTCTTTATTAAAGAGATCTCTGGTAATACATTAATCGTAGTGAAGTTACGTTAAATCAAATTGAAAGAGCTGACAGCCTCTGTGGTTGCGGTATAACTCTATAAGGGAGTAAGGATGATGGAAGGGCCGATTGTAGTTGTAGGTGTTTTATTACTGGTACTGATCACACTGCTGAAAGGTGTGCGTCTGGTGCCTCAGGGTTCTAAGTGGGTGGTTCAGCGTCTGGGTAAATATCATATGTCCCTGAAGCCGGGACTGAATATCATTGTTCCCTATATTGATAACGTAGCGTTTAAAGTTACCACCAAAGATATTGTGTTGGATATTCCCTCCCAGGAAGTCATCACTCTCGACAACGTGGTGATCGTGGCCAATGCTGTGGCCTACATCAATATTGTGTCGCCGGAAAAAGCGGTTTACGGTGTTGAAGATTATGAACTGGCGATCCGCACTCTGGTGCAGACTTCGCTGCGTTCCATTGTCGGTGAAATGAAGCTCGATGATGCACTGTCGTCACGGGATCAGATTAAAGCCAAGCTCAAAACATCTATCTCTGATGATATCGCCGACTGGGGTATTACGCTCAAGACTGTCGAAATTCAGGACATTAATCCTTCGGGCACCATGCAGGCTGCGATGGAAGAGCAGGCTGCCGCTGAGCGTCAACGTCGCGCCACAGTAACACGTGCTGAAGGCGATAAGAGTGCTGCTATTCTGACGGCTGATGGCCGCTTAGAAGCCTCACGTCGCGATGCTGAAGCTCAGGTAGTACTGGCTGAAGCCACTAAAACCGCGCTGACCAAAGTCAGTGACGCGATTCAGGATAAAGAACTGCCGGCCATGTACCTGCTCGGTGAGAAATATGTGGAAGCCCTGCGTCAAATGGGTCAGTCAGACAATGCCAAAATTGTGGTGCTGCCAGCGGATATTCCTGCAGCGGTGCGCGGTATTATGAGTAATACTAAATAATTATTGTTGTTGCTAATAGGTCAACCAAGTCATGAGTCTGGCGTTGGTACAGGGAATGTTTTCAGTCAAGGGATCGCTTATGAAAAATCACACAATGCCATTACTCGGATTGGCCCTAGTCGTTGTTATCACTAGTGGATGCGCCAATGGCTATCGCGGCTATGGTGCACCCAAGCAGATTATTATTGATACTCAGGGGGTCGATTTGGATGCCTACTACGATGATCTCGGCGATTGCGAAAGCTATGCCCGACATGTGGATGTGACTGCTGAAACCACTGAAGGCGCGGTGACGGGAGCGGTTCTTGGAGGCGTTCTGGGTGCGGTGCTCGGCAATCATAAAACCGCTGAACGCAGTGCCGGAGCTGGTGCTGTAGTGGGTGGTGTAAAAGGTAACCAGCGCGCTCGCCATGAGCAAGAGCGCATAGTGCGACGCTGTTTGTCGGGGCGTGGTTACAGGGTTCTGAACTAAAGAGTTTTGAACTAAAGAGTTCTGAACTAAAGAGTTCTGAACTAAAGGATTTTGAACCAGTTTTTTTTACCAGCTTAGGCCGCTCAGTTCTTGACCGGCCTTTTTTGTAATTTCCGCTGCAATGTTCTGCGGTGCATACCCAGTGTTTTTGCCGTGGCGGAAATATTACCCTCGTGCTGATTCAGTACCTTTTGAATATGCTCCCATTCCAGTCGACTGACCGAGGGCGGTGAGTCCTGCAGCGGCACTTCGCCAGCCTCCCCACCGCGGGATTCAAAGGCGGCAACAATCTCTTCCACTCCAGCTGGTTTGCACAGATAGTTAACCGCACCGAGCTTGATCGCTTCCACGGCGGTTGAAATACTCGAGTAACCGGTGAGTATCACTACCTCTACTGAGGGCTGCGAGGTCAGCAGTTGCTGCAGGATTGCAAGGCCAGATTCCTGTTCAAGTTTTAAATCTAAAACCACCCGATCAATATCCTCGGTCTGCAGCTGAGCCATAGCTTGATCGCCATTGCTAGCGATAAGGGCCTTTTCGCCACGGCGCTCTAAGACTCTTGCCAGTACTGTGCTAAAAGCGGGGTCATCGTCGATTAATAAGTAGTTCACGATGTGGCTGTCGCCGTTAAGAGGGGCAGAGTGATCTGGGTGACTGTTCCCCCTTTAGGAGCATTCTGCAAACTCACAGAACCGCCGAAGCGAGTCAATGTGGCCTGGGATAAAAACAAACCCAAACCGAGGCCATCAGCTTTGTCAGTGACAAAGGGCTGGCCCAGCCTGTCGAGTTTGTCGGCATCGAGGCCTGCGCCAAAGTCGCGAATACTGATGGTCGCTGTTTCGTTATTCCAACTGATATCTATATCCACCTGCTCACTGGCATCGGCGGCATTGTTCAATAGGTTGAGAATTGACTGAGCGATGGTCGGATGAAAAACCGCTTTAACCGCTGGACTATCAATGAATCGAATACGGGTTTTTAACAGCGGCCGCATTAGTTGCCAGCGCCCCAAAACACTTTCCAGATAGGGCCGCACGGGCTGAGGTTCAAGCCGATTAGACTGAGATTCTTCAGCGGTGGTGAGCAGCTGTTTCAGTGTCGTCTTACATTGTTCGATCTGCTGATTGAGTAGTATCACATCTGGATTATTATCTGTATCCAAAAGCATCTCATCGACAATCAACTTCATGGTATTTAGCGGTGTGCCCAGTTCGTGAGCCGTACCTGCAGCAAGAGTTCCCACGGCGAGTAGCTGTTCGTCGCGCAACTGTGCATCCCGAGCCATGGCTATCTCTTGTTGCTGTTGCTTGAGGGTCGCGGCCATGCGGCTGATAAAGTAAATAATAATCGCCGCGCTGATAGCGAAGTTAGCCCACATGCCAAGAATATGCAGGCTGTTGTCTGGCGCCTGATGGTGATGGCCTGGTGCGATGGCGACAATGGCCACATAGTATTTGAGTAACAGGCTGTAACAGAGCAATGCTGTGGCTGCCAGTGCAATACTGTAGACCCTCGAGAGGGTGATTGCCGCGATACTAATGGGGATGAGCATATAGGAGACGAAGGGATTGGAGGCGCCGCCACTGAAAAATAGCAGTATCGAAAAAAACGCGATATCGGCGAGCAGATGAACAAAGAATTCGTTGTCACCTATGGGCACAGTGCGTCGGCTGCGTACCCAAATGGCTGCGGTGAGTGAGGCATAGACACTGAGCACAAAGGCAATTTCAGCCACCGGCAGACCAATCGGTTGCACCCAGGTGAAATAGATCAATGCCAGAACCTGGCCGAATAGGGCAACACCGCGTATCAAACTGAGAACATAAAGGTTCTCTCTGGTGGCGTTATTGTTATTCGGCTGGGCTTTTTTCATGGGCCAAATGGTACTAGAAATTTATCGCCATTGAGAGATAAACCGCTCGACCAAGCCCAGGTATTGCTTCACCAATGGCAATATCGCTGTCGCCGCTACGATTGCGACCACTTGTGTGGGCCGCATAAAAGCGATCAAGGAGATTTTTAACCCCGGAGCGCAGCTGTATATTCTCTGTGATGGACCAGTTGGCACCGATATTCACTATGCCAAAGCCGCTGGATTGTGTTTCATTGTTATAGCTGGCCACGTGCTTTTGGCGAGCGTAGACAACCGATTCAACCATTAATTGCAATGCTCCTTGATCCGGCTGATAGCGCAGGCTAAAGCGGGCATTGGCCGGTGCAATGCGGTAGAGGTCGTCGGCTATATCAGTGCGCTTGCCGCGGACATAGCTGACCACGCCATCCGCTGACCAATTATGATTGATACGGTAATTCCAGTTGGCGTCGGCGCCGAAGATCTCGGCATCGGTATTTTCATAGCTCAAAGCAGCGGCACCGCTCATCATGTTGCTGACCATATTGGCAGTCATGTCGGTGCTCGCGACACCCTGTATATAGTCGTTAATCTGGCGATAGAAAACCTGCGGGTAAATACTGAAGCGCTCAGTTTTTTTGCTCAGACCAATACTGATTTCATGGGCTGTTTCGTGGTTTAGGGACAGATTGCCAACATAGCTGCGGCCATCGGCAAGACCGGCGGTGATTGGTAGAGGTAACCAGAGAAAGGTTTCCTGATAAGAGGGGGCGCGATTCTTAATCCCCAAATCAATGGTCAGGGCCGTTTCAGCATCTAGTCTGCGGTTAAATTTGAGTACCAGATCCGTAGTGTTGTAATCGAGACTGCGGTCTGCCTGATTAAACTGCATAGCCAGCATATTGGCTGCATTGCCCATCATTCCCATCATGCCAGAAGAGGTCACCGCACCACTGTCTAGACTAGTGCGATTCTGTCGGATACCAGCCTGATAACCCCAGTCTCCAATATCGCCATTAAGCTCAGCGAAGAGGCCAAGAATGTCGCGCTGAGTGCCATTGAAATTAAGCAGTTGAAACAGGGTATTACTAGGGTTGGTGATGGTCGAGTCATGGCTGCTGAGGTTGCCATCGGTACCGATCTTTAACTCGCCAAAGGCCAGCGGCAGCTGCGCATCTAGACTCCAGGAAAGGTTGTCGGCGGTGGCCAAATTACTGCGGTAACCCATGGTCATGACCGGGGCTGTGCGCAGGCTAAAGTTGTCCATGGAGTGAGTCACATCGGCCCATGCCAGTGACATGTTGATTGCTGCGTCATTCACTTGAGTGCTAAGAGTCATACCCGCCAGATCGGTTTTCACCGAGACAATATCCATGGCCAGAGCGGGGGTGCCGCTATTGCTGATATCCAGCTTTCCGGCAAAGACGGTTAATTCAGTCGCGTCTGACTTCCAGCCGTAGGCGAGATCAAAACGATCCCGCTGATGCTGACTACCGGCAACGGTTTTATTGTCTCCGGCGTCGATATTGTCGCCTTCGTTATGGGAGCCCAGAAGGGAAAGCTTATGCTGGTTGTTGGCTATTACCAGCTGCATATCTGAATTTGACTGACTGCCGTTATCGGTGAGCTGGGTGCTGGCAAAGCCGCTGACTCCTGCTGCTGTCTCGGAGCCAAAATTGCCGCGATTAAACTGCGCCACCATATGGCCGCCAATACTTTCCTGGGCCTGGCTGACCGGCGTAACACCGCGATAGACGGTGAGCTCCTGAAGCAGACCCGCAGGGGCGTAGGCCAGGGGACAATCCATGGCGTTGGGACCGCCACTGAGAGTCGGCGCCTGATCGAGTTTCACTGACAGTCTATCGCCATACATGCCGCGATACTGGGCGATGCCAGTGATCACGCCATTGGCATTATTATTGGCCCCGGGAATACGCTTTAGCAGTTCGGCACTGTCTGGGCTGTGAAGGGGATTACTCCGTGGAGAGCTACTAATCTGGCTGGCTAGTGGAAAGGCCTGAATAGTGATTTCTTCTATGTCGTGGCTGTGATCAGCCAGTGCTGAGGTAACCGTTAAACTAAAGAAGAGGGCAGTGAGAGCCAAGGCAGGTTTAGGGAGCATAAAGAGAACCAGATAGTGAATAGAAGGCGATTAAAAAGGCGATTAATTAATCCAGTAATCTTAAGGAGTTGGCCGCTCTGGAACAATGTGACAAATTGTCGCAGTAGAGGCTTTTTTTACCCGTATCAGTATTTGATTACAGTTGGGAGAAAACCAAAAAGCGAGTACCATGCGCGATTGTTAACTTGCTTGTGAGTTGTAGCCATGGAACCACTATCTGAAGATCTTCAAGAAAACCTCGATCGCATGATTGTTGAGAGTCTGGAAACCGGTTGTGTCTGGGGACTAAAGGATAAGGAAGACAACTGGGCGCTGGTGGGCTCTACTGATAGCGACACCATCGACGTCATTCCCTTCTGGTCAAATTGTGACTTTGCCCAGGCACTGTGCAATGGAGATTGGGATGTCTACACCCCGGTTGCCGTTGAGATGGAAGAGTTTCTCGACGATTGGCTGCCCGGCATGCACGCCGATGTGTTGATGGTTGGGGTCAACTGGACTGCCGATTTGGAAGGCCAGGAAATGGAGCCATTGGATCTGCTCGAAGAGTTTGAAGCGGAACTGGATTAAAAGGACAGAGGCAAGCATGTTTTTACAGCAGTTTTATACCCGCGATGAGTTGTCTCTGAGCATCAGTGCCGAACAGGGCAGTGGCTTTGCGAAAACCATCAGCAATGATTTCAATCCAATTCACGATGTCGACAGCAAGCGCTTCTGTGTTCCAGGAGATCTCCTGTTTGCATTGGTACTGGAGCGCTATGGCCTGAGCCAGCAGATGCGCTTTGAATTTTCCGGCATGGTCTCGGCGGATACGCCATTGGTTTTACCCGAGTCGCCTGGGGATCAGTTTGAGATTGCCGATGCTCGCGAAAAGACCTACCTGAAAGTGTCACGCAGTGGTGATCAAGTACAGGATCAGCAGATACTGGAAAGCCTAATTAAGAACTATGTGTTCTTTTCGGGACAGAATTTCCCGCATATTCTGGTGCCATTAATGGCCGAGAAGAATGTCATGATCAACCCCCAGCGACCGCTGGTGATCTATGAGTCTATGTCACTGCAGTTGGAGACTTTGGAACTTAGACAGCCCAGTGTTGAGCTGGCTGGCACTAGCCTTGAGGTGGATGGCAAGCGTGGCAATGCGGAGTTTAAGTTTAATCTGGTGGATGGCGGCAAGATCGTCGGCACCGGAGTGAAGACTTTAATCCTCAGTGGTCTCCGTGAATATCAGCAGGAGGCCATAGATCTGATGGTGGCAACCTACCTAGACAATCAGGCCCGTCACAGCGAAGCCTGATTGATTCTAAGGGTCTGAGCCGGGCAGTTTAGGCCACGGCTTTGGCTTTTGTTTTGGCAGCGGCCTTGCTGTTTCGCTTATCCGCCAAGATATCCTTTAAGAAATGCCCTGTGTGCGAGGCTTTAATCGTCGCCACAGTTTCCGGTGTTCCCTCGGCAATAATCATCCCGCCGCCAGAACCGCCTTCAGGACCCAGATCGACAATCCAATCGGCGGTCTTGATCACATCCAAGTTATGCTCAATCACGACCATGGTATTGCCCTGGTCGCGCAGTCTGTGGAGTACCGCCAGCAGCTGTTCGATATCGTGGAAGTGCAGGCCGGTGGTGGGCTCATCGAGAATATATAAGGTCTTGCCAGTGTCGCGCTTGGAGAGCTCTTTCGACAGCTTGATACGCTGTGCTTCACCACCGGATAAGGTGGTCGCGGACTGACCCAGCTTGATATAGGAAAGGCCTACATCCATCAGTGTCTGTAGCTTGCGGGCAATGGCGGGAATGGGGTCGAAGAATACGCGGGCATCCTCGACAGTCATATTGAGCACCTGATGAATATTTTTGCCTTTAAAGTGAATGTCGAGCGTCTCGCGGTTGTAGCGCTTGCTCTTGCACACATCGCAGGGCACATAGATATCCGGTAAGAAGTGCATCTCCACCTTGGTCACACCATCACCCTGACAGGCTTCACAGCGACCGCCTTTCACATTAAAGCTAAAGCGTCCCGGGTTGTAACCGCGTGAACGGGCTTCCTGAGTCGCGGCAAAGAGTTCGCGAATCGGTGTAAAAATACCAGTGTAGGTGGCGGGATTTGAGCGCGGTGTGCGACCGATGGGGCTCTGGTCGATATCGATGCACTTATCGAGATGGTTGAGGCCGGTAATGGTATCGTGAGCGGC
>Ga0115548_1001625_pt1 | contig 12043 bp, 10 predicted proteins | sample COGITO_mtgs_1004_4_FD_87187 | JGI IMG/M metagenome (GOLD analysis project Ga0115548, IMG submission 87187) | Pelagic marine microbial communities from North Sea - COGITO_mtgs_100423 | ecosystem: Environmental > Aquatic > Marine > Epipelagic | place: Germany:Helgoland, sampling site Kabeltonne...
AAAGATATTTAATTTTCGTATATTTACAAAGCATCAGGAACGTAATTATACGTACCAACCGACTCTCTCGTAGCACGGTGGTTTAGAATGCGGGATCTCTCCAAAATAACGAGCATACCACATCTCTTCTTGTTGCAATTTAAGTTTAATTTAAATTGTAAAACAATGAAAAAAACAAAGGACATTCAAGTCAAATTCTTCAAGGAAGAACCCATTTTCAATCTTTTTGATACCCAGAGCCTCACGCTGTATCGCCAAATGATGGCAGATAGGTATTCTGGTCTTCATAACGAGGAAGAATGAGCGTTTCTATAAGCGGTGAACTCGTCTTTAAAGTGACTTTCGATCAGCACGGGTTCCCAGCTAGCATGTATACCAGAGCAGCCATTATACATGTATGTGCAGGCCAGATATACGCCAGGTCTCCATTTAGTAATAGTGGCAAGCCCTCTAAGCTTGATAATTTTAAAATTGAGCTGGTTTCAGAAAAAACCTATTAGCATGAGAGACATACATCAAATTACTAGTACAGAACTATTGGTACTAAAACAGCAGTATGACAAAGATTTTTTGAGATATTGGAGAAAACCTGATGGGTCTTCTAAATTCAAACCAATTTCAATGGATGCATTTAAATCGAGATTTTTTAAGCCCACAAAAGTGGGTATAAGTAAACTCCAAAATACAAAACCAAAAGTTTGGTATTGCGACACCTGTGGAGCGTTATGCCCACAAACTAAGGTAATAGCAGGCTTTGGCTTTTGTAACAATTGTATTAAAAAGGAAATCAATAAATAAAAAAACAATGGAATATATTTTAATAAACAGAGAAAGGGGATGCAAAAATTATTGCAGACTACAAAACAAGTTTTGAAACCTACACACTTAAAGAGCTAGTAAAAGCCTATAACAAGGAGGCCAAGAGTGGTATTGTTGGAGTACACAGGCAGGCTTTATACTTAGCAGCCCTTAGGCAGGAGTTTAAAGAACGTTTAAAAGAAAGCCCTGTATATTTACTAGACCACGTTTTGGGCCTGGTAGGGCCTATTAAAATCGTTAATGGGAATATTGTGATTAAGGAAAGTTTTTACGAGTAGTGTTGTTGCTCACCTTAAAGGTTTACTTAGGATATATAGTCTGTCATGTTTTTTAAATATTACCAAACTTATCCTTCATTAAAATCAAAGACTTATGGAGATATTAAATAAAATTTGAAAAATACACATAAACAATTGTATTACAGAGTGTTAATAAGTGTTTATAAATTCTTGTAAAAAATAAAAATCTAAATGGATGAAGTTATCCATTTTAATTAAATTGTATTTTATAAAACTACAAATATTTTAGATGAATTTAAATAAATCTACACTCAGATTTTCAGGTCATGACACGTTTAGTTGTAAAGAACAGTGGATTTTAAAAGGGCTTCAACTAATTAAAAATGAAGAAGATACAACCATATTTAAAGAAACTGAAGCTATATCAAAGTTAGGTGTTGGTAAGAATATGGTAAGGTCAATACATTATTGGCTTCGAGCTTTTGGGATGTTAAATGATGCCGAAAAGATAACATATATTGCAAAAAACCTTTTTGTTGAGAAGAAATGGGATAAATATTTGGAAAGTGAAGGTTCATTATGGCTATTACAATATTTTTTGTGTAAGACTGGATATGCTTCAATTTTTAAATTAATATTTAATGATTATTTCTCAGACAAAGCAACATTGGAATTTTCTGAGTTTCAAGTTTTAAACTTTATCAATAGAGAATTATCAAAAAATGGACAAAGTAGAGTTTCAGAAAATACTCTAATATCAGATTTCAAAGTCTTTATTCGAACATATGCTTCACCAACAAAAAATATAAAGACTATTGAAGATGATTTTAGTGTCCCCTTACTTAGTTTAAACTTGATTTCTGACACAGGAAGGAAAAATGATAAAAATCAAAATATTTATAGATTAAATAAAGCAACGCAAAAAACAATCTCACCTGAGATTTTTGGTTTTTGTTTAATAGATCATTTTGAATTAGAAAAAGCTATTAACTATGATAATATTATGAACACTATTGGTTCTTATCTATGTTTATCAAATGATGGTTTGGATGATATGATAGAGAAGTTATGTGATAGTTATAAGAATCATTTTAGTTATAAGAGTGATGCTGGAACTAGACAGATTCAAATCAAAAATGTAACAAAAGAGTTTAAAACCATTTTACTGCAAAAACATTATGAAATACAGCAATAATATTTCAACTAATATTGTCCGAGATAGTTCTGATAATACTTTCATTGATTTTGTAGCGACTTCAAATACAAAGGAAATATTTAATAGAATTTTCACAAATAATTACAGTGCTAACAAATCTTTTACTCTCATTGGAAATTACGGTACTGGTAAGTCAACTTTTTTGTGGGCTTTAGAGAAGAATTTAACAAAGCAAACCAATTATTTTGATGTTATTTCTCAAAATAAAAACAATATTTTTGATTATGAATTTATAAAATTGATTGGTGAAAAAAAATCTTTGCAGGAATCTCTTTCCAAGGTATTAAAATTAAGAAAAGACTATACTAATGAGAAGATCCTAGAAGCACTAGAAAAAAGAAGAATAAATGCTCTTAACCAAAGTAAGGGGCTAGTCTTAGTTATTGATGAATTTGGGAAATTTCTAGAGTACGCATCCAATAATAATAACACAGATGAGTTGTATTTGCTCCAACAAATTTCTGAGTGGGTGAATAATGATGAGCATGAAACTTATTTTATTCTAACACTTCATCAAAATTTCACTTCTTATGGTAAAAATCTTTCAAGTCAAGATAAATTAGAATGGGAAAAAATTAAGGGCCGGTTTGTTGATTTAGTTTTTAATGAGCCAGTAGAACAACTTATTTTTTTTGCTAGTAAAAAACTCGAGCAATTCAAAATTCCTTCCAAACTAAATAAAAATTTTGAGAAGCTAATGCTCGTTATAGAGCAGTCAAAACTTGTTGATTTTAATAAGTTAACCAAAGATCTTAGCAATGCGCTTTTTCCATTAGATTGGTTGTCAACCAATGTTTTGGTAAAATCATTACAACGTTATGGTCAAAATGAAAGATCTTTATTCTCGTTTTTGAATGATGAAACTAAGTTTTCTATTAAAAAGTCAAATCAAGAGTTTTACACAGTCTCTAATGTTTACGATTATTTAATTAATTCTCTAGCTACAGAGATTAATAGCGGAGAAAACCCACATCGAACCCAATGGCTTACAACATTAAGGGCTCTAGAAAGAGCAGAGTTGGTATTTGAAGATAATTATTCTGAAGCTGCGGAGGTTATCAAGACAATTGGACTTGTAAATTTATTTTCAAAGGCAGGGGGTTTATTTGATGAAACATTAATAATAAATTATTTTAAGCTCACTAGAGGTTTTGATGCTAAAGAAATTCTTTCAAAACTTAATGCGGCCGGTATTATAAGGTTTTATAAATACAGTAACAAAATAAATTTTCTTGAAGGTACAGATCTAGACTTAGAGGAAGAACTTATTAAAATAACCAAAGCTGTAAATAAAGATTTTTCTGTTTCTTTTGAAATAAAAAATAAAATTGATTTACCAGTTCTATTAGCAAAAAGATATTCTTTCGAAACTGGAACTAGACGTTTTTTTGAATATAAAGTATTTGATGAGTCTGAAGATTTAATAATTGCTGAGGGTGTCCATGATGGTTTTATAAATTTAGTATTTAAAGACTTGAGTGAAGAGGATATCAAGAAAAAATCAAAAGAATATCCCTCAAGTATTTTTGTATTGTACAAAAATGCTAAAGAAGTACGTAAAGAAGTTTTTACTATTCTTAAATATGACAAACTTATAGAATTACACAAACAAGATGTTAATGCTATTAAATTATTGAATGCTGAAAGACAGTTTCATACACAAAACTTAGAAAATCTTGTAATAAATAACCTTTTTAACAACAAAACAAATATTTGGATTTATTATGGTGCTAATCACCAAATACAAAGCAAACACAGACTTAATGAATTTTTATCTGAGATTTGTCATAAAATCTACAAGCAAACACCTGTTTTTAACAACGAGTTGATTAATAAGGAATTTATAAGTACTCCTGTGAGTACTGCAAAGAAAAATTTAATAAAAGCATTATTAGAAAATGTAACAGAAGAGGACCTTGGTTTTCCAAAGGATAAATTTCCTCCACAGAAAGCAATCTACATAAGCCTTTTAAAAGAAACTGGAATTCACAAGTTTAATAAAAAAAGTGGTCTCTATGAGTTAAGTATTCCAAAGGACACATCTGCATTATATAATTTGTGGAAAGAATCCGAGCAATTCATTAAAGAAGCAACTACAAGACGTAGTTTGCAAGAGTTTTATGAAATTCTTGGAAAATCACCACTTAAACTCAAAAAAGGATTTGTAGATTTTTGGGTTCCGTTAATTTTAATTGCTAAATATCAGGATTTTGCTATTTTCCATAAAGACTTTGGCTTTATTCCTTATTTCGGTAATGATACATTTGAGTTAATACACAAAAAGCCACAAGATTATTTTATCCTTAGTTATAAATTACAATCTAGTGAAGAGAAATTATTAGAATGCTACACAGATTTATTAGGTATAGAAGATACTATCGAAAGTAAAGGTGCATTGTCATTATTTTTTTCAATCTATAATGAATTCACAAAAATTCAGAGAGCACTCACTAAATATGCAAAAAACACAAAAAAGGGAATGTCAGCTAATGCGTTGAAATTAAGAGAAGCCATACTTCATGCGAAAGATCCAAAGGATGCTTTGTTTGAAACTTTTCCAGCGGCATTAGGTTACACTGGCATATCAACAAAAAATAATCCAACCACTCTTGAAGAATTTAAGAAAGAGATTTCAAGTACTATGAGAGCAATTAGTGGTTCTTATCAAAGTTTATTAAATGATATTCAGATAGTTGTTGTTAATTCATTTAATTGCCCAGTGAGTTTAAATTTTTTAGATTTAAGGGATAGCATACAGGCTAAAATTAGCAGCCTTGATGAGTCTAAGCTTATCTTACCGCAATTACAATATTACAAGGCTCTAATTCGTCCTTTTGATGAAGCAAAAATATGGCTTAAATCTGTTGCCTCAGCCTTGGATTACAACTTAGATGAATTATCAGACAGTGATAAACCTAAGTTAATAGCTAAGATTGAGGATTTTTCTATTAGTTTAATAAAAGCATGCGATATAAATGAGTTCAATAAAAAATCAAATCATCGTAATGTAGAGGCTGTTAAATTTGGGATTTATAATCAAAAAGGAGAGTATAAAGACGCTATTGTTTATAATAAAAACAATAACACAAAGGAATTTAAAAGTATAAAAAACGATATTGATAAAAGATTATCTAGTTTAAGTGATTCTGATAAACAGTCACTTTTATTAGAATTACTACAAAAAGAAATGAATATATAGATGGGAAGAAGAAAAGTAAAACATTTATTAGGTATTTCAGGTGGAAAAGATAGTGCTGCGCTTTCTATATATATGAGCCAAAAATATCCGCAACTTGATATAGAGTATTATACCTGTGATACAGGTAAAGAGTTAAAAGAGACCTATGATTTAATCGGTAGACTAAATTCGGTACTTGGAAGAGATATTAAGCTATATAAGTCAATGGATGAGGATAACTCCCCTATGAAAAATCCATTTGATCATTTCTTAGCCATGTATGGCGGATATTTACCATCCGCAACGGCAAGATGGTGTACTAATAAAATGAAATTAGAACCATTTGAGGTAAATGTGGGTAATCAGCCAACTATTTCTTACGTAGGGATTCGAGGGGATGAAAATAGAGAGGGATATGTATCAAAACGTGAAAATATTCAAACATTATTTCCTTTTAGAAAAAACATATGGAGTGAGGATGTTATTAAAAAATTGCTCTCTAATTCGAATATCGTCCAACTAAAAAAGTATTACACAGAAAATTCTAAAGAATCAGTTCTACAGAATATTTTAAAATACTTAGAACAGCCGATATCTCCCAGATTTACCCAGACTCAAAAATTAAATGCATTAATCGATATAGATGTAAAGTTGTTTAATAAAGTGGTATTTGAATTTTTAAAAACAACGGATTATCCCATTGGAAAACTCAAAGAGTTTCCGTTAATTGAAAATGATGATGTAATTGGCCTTGATGATGTCTTTAAAATTCTTGAAGATTCTGGAGTAGGGGTCCCAGCATACTACAAGCCAATTGAATATCAAGTTGAGATAGATGGTGAAATTAAAAAGGGAACGTATTCTAGAAGTAGGTCTGGATGCTTTTTTTGTTTTTATCAACAAAAAATAGAATGGGTGTGGCTATTAGAACAACATCCCGAATTATTTGAGAAAGCTATTACTTATGAGAAGGAAGGGTACTCTTGGATGGCTGAGCATCTTGAAGATTTAAAAAAACCAGAACGTGTTAATTCTATTAAAAAAGAACATTATTTAAGGATGAATAGGAAAAATAAAAACTCTAGAACAGGACAATCTTGGCAAGATGAAATTCTCGATGCAGAGGGAGATGGTTGTGCAAGCTGTTTTATTTAATTTAAAATAATTATTATGTATTTCACTTTAGTATTTAAAAATAATTCCAACGAAGGTCCAACTGTAAGTTACGATGTATGCTTTCATCCCTGTGCTGTATGGTATAATAATGGAGAAGAGGTGTTAATACCAAATTCTGAAGTACCTTCATATAAAAAAGGCTATTTGTCAGCATTAATTTCAAAAGAATCAGAGAGTGGTTTTATTAAAAAAGACTTTAGTAATTTTAATCAAATTTCAGTTATTTGTCACGAACAGGGGCACGGTGATGAGAATGATTTGAAAAATCTATTAGCAGATATCAAACAAGAAGACTTTAGTTATATTGTGTCAGGTAATCAAAGTATTTAAAAATTATCAAGATTTTTTTTGTAGTAAATCACTTGAGTATGATTAGGTCTATTCCATGTGAAATCTTCATCAAAATAGCAAATCCAGTCGTATAAAATATTTACAATAATTTTTTCTTTTATTTCAAAATTTCTTGGTGTAGGAACTGTAGTTGTGTTTTCTCGTATCCAATTTACTACCTCTCCATATCTTAAAGATTTTCTGGAAGAATTTTTAATGAAATCTTTTAAAGAAATTATAAAAGAATGATTATTAAATACATCACTAAGATAATTATTGAATTCAGTTTTATTGAGGTTGTTAGGAATATTGTACAAAACAATATCATGGATTGCATATATTTTTTTGTCTTGTGATAAGTTTAAATCACTGTAGACGTCATATAAAGAATCTACAGATTCAGACATGGGTAATTGTGATAATAAAAAAGCATCCTCTTGATGCTGTTTTGTCTCCAATTCTATATATTTAATTTCTCCTTTTTCTTTTTCAATATCTACCAACCTTGATAGTTTCTCAAAAAGGCTATTAGATACATATTCACTTTTATTCAAAATTCTTTTTAAATAAATAATATCATTTACTGAAATATTAGAACTTATTGAGTTCAACTCAAAATTGTAATTTTTATCTCGAGACTCAAGCCCTCTTCCAGTAAGATTTGCAGAGCCTAGAAACACATCATTAAAATTATTCCAAATGACTTTAGCATGTAATCTTGTATTTCTATATATACTAATTTGGTTTTTTCGGCAGTAAATAAATAATTTTTCAAAATCAGAAACTCCTAGACATAAATCTTTAATTTCCCAGCGAACGATTATCTGTTTTATATGTCCAGATTCATTAAGTTTTTTTAACGTATCTAATTTGAGGTATGCTGAGAATACAATAATTTCCTCATTTTGATCTACAAATGATTTTGCCCCTTCAAATAAATTTTCACCACTTCTGTATAACATAGTTATCTTTTAATATGATAATGATATATTCGTACTTTAAACACGAATATATGATTTATCCTGAGTTTTTCCCCGAAGATAGAAAAAATGAAATTGCTGAAAAAAAAGTATTTGACCAATTAAAGAGAATTTCAGACAGCTATGATATTTTTTATTCCAGAAAATTTGTGACAGATGGTGTGGGTAAAAAGCCAGAATATGAGGTGGACTTTATCATTGCTATTCCTGAAAAAGCAATCATTTGTCTAGAGGTTAAAGGGGGTGTAATCAACTATTCCGGAGCGAGAGACGAATGGACTCAGAATTCAAGAATCATGTCTAAAAGGCCTGATTCACAAGCGTCATCTGCTTCACATGCTCTTATCAGAGGATTTTCGGAATTAATTGGCGATATGGCAATAGGCTGGGGTTTGTGTTTTCCTGATGGAGACCTTAGCTCTAAGGCATTACCCACCTCTATAGATTCTAATCAAATAATAGACCAGTTAGGGGTACTGCATATAGATAAAGCCCTAGAGTATCTTTTTGATTTTGTAAAAAAGCAAAATTCACATAGGCAGGGCGCTAGGCGTTGGATGTATAATAAATTTAAAACACAATTGCTTAGGGATATTGGGTTTGTTCAAGTATTAAGCACAAGGGTTAAGTATAACGAACGTAATTTTATTGAGCTCACAAATACTCAGATAAACGTATTTAATCGCTTAAAGGGTAATAAAAATATCATTACAACAGGACCTGCAGGTTCTGGTAAAACAATTATTGCCAAAACCTTAGCAAAAGATTTACTTGATAATAATCAAAAGGTGCTTTTTTTATGTTTTAATAGAACCTTAGCAAATAAAATACGCTACGATTTTGACAGAAATGAAACTGGTATTGAGGTTGCAACCTTTCATTCTTTTGCTAGAAAAATTATAGATACCTATAATACTGCTTGGTGGAAAGAAAATAGTACCTCTGAAGATTTTTGGGAATTGGATGTGCCAGTAAAATTAGAAGAGTGTCTTCCTTTTTATCAAGCCAAATTTGATGCTATCATTATCGATGAAGGCCAAGATTTTAAAGAATTATGGTTTGAGTTAATTTTTAGTTTAGGAAAAAAAGGTTCTAGTAAACATATATTTATGGACCAAATGCAAGATATTTTTGGACATTACACGAAAATACCTAGCGAAGAGAGCTTTATAAAATATAATTTACCAGAGAACTGCCGTAACACAAAAACAATCGTAAACTACCTGTCTGAGGTAGTGTCTAAAAATATCGAAACCTTTGATAACAGTCCGGAAGGAGAAGAGGTGGTAATAAAAAGTTTTAAAAATCAGACAGAACAGCAAACGTATCTGCTTGATGAAATTAAATCTTTAACAAGAGAGCAGGGGATAAGCCCAGAGCAAATACTAGTATTGCTAAATTCTAGTAAAGCAGACAGTTGTTTGGGTGCTACTATAAAAGCAGGGAAACTAGAAATTAAAGCCTTAGATAACAAAGGTCGTTTTCAAAGAGATGCTGTAAATTATACTACCATTAATACTTTTAAAGGCTTAGAGGCTGATATTGTTTTTATTGTAGACACAGATAAAATACCTTTAAAACAAAAACACGAGAAGCTTTATACAGAAGCTTCTCGTGCTAGACATAAGTTGTATGTTTTGTCGGTTTAATTTGAACTCCAAACATCCATAATCTCGTTAAGGTTTATTCCAAAACGTCGTCTGAATCGTTCTAATTGCCCTTGATCTGAGGTTGAAGCTCTCTCCGTGTGTGCCCATGAGATAATAAACAGAATTAATGAGTCGAGAGCTTCTTCAAAATCGTAATTTAAGTTATCCCCATTTTCTGATACAGACAGGTCTCTTAAAGGCCCAATATGTTTTTCATAAAAAGGATGTGACTTATTTACCAAAATGACATCAAACTTGTTATCTAATGGTTTTATTTCAAAGAACTGTGAGGTATTCATAGGATTTGAGACAAACACTACAAATTGTTTTTTATTTGATTTAGCAAACCAGTCTATCAAACTTTTTATACTTTCTTTGTCACCATTAAACTCTCTGTAGTTTTCAAGAATACTAATCAGCTCATCTATTTCATCTTCATCTAAAGGAATGGTTTCTTCACATTGAGGACAAATTCCCTTCTCGTTAAAAGGCATATTATGTTCTGAACAAAGAGGTTCTGCAATTACATTATCACATGATTGACATCTCCCATCACTTAGTTTTATGTTTTCATGCCCTTCAACAAGACAATAGAGAATTTCTGCGCCACATTCTTCATTTGTACACTTGCCATTTTTAACACTTGTTTGCTTGCAATTGGGACAATTTCCTAGTTTATTATTTACCCGATCTTTTAAAATATTAAGCCGAGTTTCCATTGCTTCATTAATAGCCGACATAATATTTTGTATTGAAGCAGCTAATTGATACCTTAATTTAATATAATCAATTGATTGGTCCTCTTGATTATCTTTAATATATCTGAAATTTAAAGCATCTGTTTTATTTGCATTAACACCTAATAGCAAGTCTGATACTGGTTCAAATTGGACTTCAATTTTCCACCATCTGTGTTTTGGATCAGAGTAACCGTTATCAAGTGGATAATCAAAATGATGTATTCTTAGTTCTCGTTTAGCTCTTACAATTGAAATCCCTTGCACCTTACCGTATAAATCCCCTCCTATAAGTCCTTTTCTACCTCCTTTACTTTTGGGTGTGCCGTCTGGATACTGAATATGCTCTTTGGCATACGAAGCTTTAATAATGAATTTATGTATTTGGCCAGTGGAGTCTGTAAATGTTTCTGTTTTATCTGGACAAAATTTTTCACTAGTTGGTTCGCCATCATTATATTCATCCGATATAGTTCCAGTTTCTAAAAATAGAGGGTCAAATTTTCTAATAGGTCTGCATAAATCTTCTATAATAGAAGGGTAATTACCTTTTGGTTGGTTATATGCTCTAAAATTAATCGTTATACCATTGCCTATAAAATGTCTATAAATCCTTCCTAATCGATGTTCTAAATGGGTTATAATTGTGTTTGCTCTTTTGTATGTAAGTCTATCACAGTTTTTCCAATGAATAATTGTTCCTGAATTATAATTCTTAAGTTCAGGAAGATAGTTTTCAAAGTATTGTGGAAAAGAATTAATAACTTCATGTGGAGTATCTACAATAAGGTCATCTTCACCAAAATCATCATGGTTTCTGCCAATATGTTTAATTTTATTTTTTTGCTGCCAGGTATATACATGATATTCAGTTGCCTGAGAACAGCAAGCATATGGAAGCCCAATTCCAAATTTACCTAAACCTTCTTTGGCTCCATGATTTGTTCCTCCACCAAAATAAAGACAATAGTCAATAATCTCTCTTTTCTTACTGTCAAGCCGCATTCCTTTACCATTGTCAATTATTAGTATTTCATCTAATATTTGATCTTTTTGAATAAAAACGATATTGATGTCTACATCTTTTTCCGTTTTCCATTGAATAGAGTTGTCAACTATTTCTGCAATAGCTCCTATAGTACCAAAAGTAGGTACTGACCTCATAGAATTTAAACCTGCGCCTGTTAATGACATATTTTTTTGTTTTTTAATTTAATTCCAGAATTCTTCCCAGTAGGAAAACATAAAATCTGGTTCAGGAAAACCTAAAAGATTATCCTTTATGGTTATTAATTTATTTTTTTTATTTCCTCCATTGGCAGGCCCTCTTAAAGCTCTTCCAACTATTTGAGAATAAAGCACTATTGACTTTGTTGGTCTTGCCACAATTAATGTATTAAGTTTTGGAGCGTCAAACCCTGTACTTAACACACCATAGTTAATTAATACTTTTAATTGTCCTGATTTAAAATCAGTTATTGCCTGTTTTCTGATTTTAGAATTTGTTTCACCTAAAATCACTTCAGAATCTATATTATAGGCAGATTTTAGTAGTCTATTTAGTATAATACAGTGATCTTTAGAGCACGCAAAAACCAATATTGAATCATCCTTGTTTTCATTAATCTTGTCTAATATTATTGAATTGCGATGTGGGTCAATTGATATAATATTCAATTCTTTAGAAGATATGTCATCTTTATTTGATGCATTCTTATA
>Ga0115548_1001629_pt1 | contig 12030 bp, 9 predicted proteins | sample COGITO_mtgs_1004_4_FD_87187 | JGI IMG/M metagenome (GOLD analysis project Ga0115548, IMG submission 87187) | Pelagic marine microbial communities from North Sea - COGITO_mtgs_100423 | ecosystem: Environmental > Aquatic > Marine > Epipelagic | place: Germany:Helgoland, sampling site Kabeltonne...
ATATTTGCGTCTGGATTTGGGCAATGAAAAACATGAATATAGATTCATCTGTGTTCTCATTATTTTATAAGCAAAAAAGTTAAAGGCGAAATATGTCACTTTTTAAAAATATAGACAGAAGATTTCGTAAAACAAAAAAAGATTCGTTTGGTAATCGAAGTCGATATTGGTATGCAAGAAATGTGGTTCGTAATGTGTTTAATGATCTTAAAACTGCCGAGTTAGCAAAGGTAAACTTTAGAAGTCCAATTATAATGGGTTTTATTCCACGAAGTGGTTCAACGTGGGTAACTCAAATGATGTCCAACCTTGATCGAGTGGTATGTATCAGTGATCCCTTATTGGAGCGTAATGCTTGGCTTGCTTCGCGAAAGTATAATTTTAAGTTAAGAGAGCAGTATTTATCAGAAGCCGAAATCTGTGAAACTAAAGACTTTCTTAATGATTGCTTTACCTGTAAAGCTAGATTTACTAGTGCCACTACGCCTAAAAAAATTAATTTAGATCAGTCATATACACCATTTGTTAAGATGGCAAATGCAAATTGGTGCCTGCCATACTTAAGTAAAACTTTTAATGCTTTCGCATTTCAATTAGTTAGGCATCCTATTTCTACTGCGCTATCACAGCTTAATCACTGGAACATGCCATTCTATTTAGATAAGACTATCGATAGATTGTTACTTAATGGGCATATTGACAAGGACCAGTATGGTCGCCTCTTGAGTATTATCGATTCATCGGACCAGTTTAGTATAAGGCTTGCACAGACTTGTATAGAAACTGAATTTTCCCTTAGTCGCCTTCCAGGCCTAGGTGTCCCGTGCGCAAAATACGAAAATTTGAGAGATGGTTCGCTTTATGAATTAAGTTTTCTAGAGAAGGTTGATGAAAATTGGGAGGATAAGTTGCGAAGAAGTTTTCACATTCCCTCCAAAACTACCCAATCCACATCAACTATAGGTAAAGCCAAATATTTTGAAAAGGCACATATCGATATTTATAAAGAACTGACAAGCTCTCTAAGGCTTACACATACAATGGAGAACTATAATTAATATTTCAAAAAATGATAAGTTACCAAATCTTATATATATAGGGACTGGTAAGGCGGGTAGCACTTGGTTGTACCATGTATTGCACAAGCATCCTGAAGTTTTTTTGACTCCAGTTAAGGAAACAAACTTCTTCGATTTGAATTATGAAAAAGGCGTTAATTGGTACGAGTCATTTTTTAGTGATTCTAAAGGAAATAAAGTAGTTGGTGAGGTTGGGCATCGTTACTTTCGTCAGGAAGGTGTTGCTGGAAAAATAAAGGATACGCTAGAGAAACCAAAACTTATTGTCGGTCTTAGAGAGCCTTGCAGCTATTTTGTTTCAGATTATTTGTATTCAAAGAAAAATGGTATGTTTCATGGGGATACTACTGATTATGCGTCAGAGAAATTCTCTTGGGATGTTTTGGAATATAAAAAATATTTTTCTGTTTATGCAGATACCTTTCCTCTAGAAGATATATTTATCTATGACTTTAACGAACTAAAGACAAATCCTAAGAAACTTTACTTGAATTTATGCTCATTTTTGAAAATTGAAAACTGCCATTGGGATGTCAGTTTTGCCGAACCAGTGAATAAAGCCTCTTCGTCTAGAAATCCAAAAATGGCAAGAGCTCTGAAGATACTGTCCATTTATTTGAAGCGTTTAGGCGGGCAGAAAGTGATTGCCTATGGAAAGAAAAATTCACTCTTAAAGAGATTGCTATACAAAGAGCTGAAGGAGCAACCTGTTCTCAGTTCAATGATTAAAGCAGAGCTTATAGATAAATCAAGGCCAAACGTAGAATGGATGGATAAAACATTTTCACTTAATTTAATTGAATCTTGGGGCTATAAGCGTTGAAGAGTCCTAATACTTTTATAATTGGGGCGCCAAAAGCTGGCACAACTGCGCTTGCAACCTACTTGTCCCAACATCCGAATGCATTTCTTTGTTATCCAAAAGAACCATCTTATTGGAGTACTGACTTAAAGCAAAAAAATGCCAATCTTAAAATAAACACTATCGCAGATTATGAATCTTTATTTTCTGGCGCCGATGAAACTACGCATAATGCCGTTATTGATGCAAGTACACGCTATATAATGTCAGAAGCTGCGATTCTTAATATTGTAGAATATCAGCCAAATGCAAAATTTATCATTATGCTTAGAGACTTAGTTGAAATAGCTTACGCCTTTCATATGGAGCAGCTGTTTAATGATAATGAGGATATTAAAGATTTTTATACAGCATGGATCCGTCAGGATGAAAGGATAAGTTCTGGGGTTTATCCTAAAAATTGTGCTGATCCTAAGTTACTTCATTATAGAAATGTTGTTTCGTTGGGAACACAGTTAGCCAGTGTTTTAAACTATGTTCCACGCAATCAAGTCCTTATTATATTTCAGGATGATATGCATAAAAACACGAAAGAGACTTATCTTAATGTTACTCGTTTTCTAGGCCTTGAAGATTATCTTCTTGATGAGTTTCCTCGTCATGGTACAGCACATTTTAATAGGTTTGATGCGCTTGCTAAGCTCTATCAATCGCCTAATTCATTTTTACAGCCTATCGTCAGAGGGCTGAAAAAATTCGTTCGAACAAAACTTAGCTATAATTTTCAAGAACTTATTAAAGGTTTATTTATTAAGCGAGTTGGTCGAACTAAGTTAGAGCCTGGCGTAAGAAAAAGTATTATTGCCGAGTTGACAGATGAGATAGATTTGCTATCTGAGATTACTGGCAGAAATTTAAATCACTGGAAAGAGTAATGAAACCTAATTTATTTATCATTGGCGCACCTAAGTGTGGGACGAGTGCACTCGCTCATTATTTATCAGAACATCCGAAGGTATTTTTTTCAAATCCTAAAGAACCATTTTATCTTTCAACTGATTATCCGCATCTTAAGGAGCAGCATTTTCTTAGTAATGATAGTGATTACTTAAAATTATTTTCTCATGCAGACCAACGAATACACTCAGTTGTAGGAGAGGGTTCTACTAACTATCTTAGGTCGCAGACTGCTGTTAAAAATGCGCTAGAGATAAATCCTCAAGCAAAATTTATAGTAATGCTTCGCAACCCAATTAGTGTTTCGCATGCTTTTCATATGGAGCAGATTTTCGCGAGAAATGAGGATGTAGTTTCTTTTGAGGAAGCATGGTTATTGCAAAATGTCCGTAAGACTGGGCAGAAAATACCAAACGCTTGTAGAGCACCGGAGTTTTTACAATATGGTGAAATTGCTCTTTTTGCAGAGCAAATTGAGCGTTTCTTTGAGGTCGTTCCAGAAGCGCAGCGAATTATTTTATTGCAGGACGATCTACAAAAAGATACGTTGGGGACTTATAAGAAAACGTTAAAATTTCTGGATCTTAACTACGACGGCCGGACAGTTTTTCCAAGAGTCAACGGCTCGCACTCTCATCGTTCTGAGTTTATTGCCAACTTAGTCTTATCTCCTCCTAAGCTCCTTAGGGCGCCTATGTTCTTTTTACGGGGAGTTCTCCGTCAAACCAAACCTACGTATATTGAATGGATTAAATCAAAACTTCGGAAAAAATCTAACCGCCAAGAATTATCTGTTTCTTTTAAGGAAGATTTGTTGACTTATTTCTTGTCTGACATTAAGCGCACTGAGGCCCTGATTGAACGGGATTTGACCGATTGGAAAAAACTGTAGAGCCAGGCTCAATGGCTTTGTTTCCAAATTCTTTTTTGATGTTACAATTACAAATTATGGTTAGTAGTTATTTTTAAAGGCTGTTTCTGGTCTTCAGTGTTAGTTTAAAGCTTATAAATGAGTTATTTGAATTTAGTTAAAAGTAACGTTTTAAGCCGATTTCATATAGAATTTCAAAAAAAATATGTTTGTGTGCAATGGTTTTATGGATTTGATGATTTTGGATCAATATTATCAAAATTACTTAAATCATTTTTATTATGTAGTTGGGGGTATATTTTGAATTGTGCGGTTATATTCGGTGGTACAGGGTTTATTGGTGCTTTCTTTGCTCGGCACTTGCTGGAAAATCAGGGGTTCGAGAAGGTATATCTTTACGACCACGAGCCATTATCCATTAAAACTTCAAGTTTCCGTCGCAAAATGTTGGAATCCTATTCTGAGATACATGTGGTGGTTGGTGATGTTCGTCAATTAATCGAATGGGTTCCCTCAGAATCGGTAACGCTGGTCGCGAATTTTGCAGCTGTTCACCGTGAGCCTGGTCATGAAGGCTATGAGTATTACCAATCAAACCTGCTTGGCGCAGAAAACGTCTGCAAGTGGGCCGAACATGTTAACTGTGAAAAGGTGATATTTACTAGTTCTATTGCGCCCTACGGGCCCAGTGAAGAGTTTAAGGATGAGAGTTCCCTGCCTGTTCCCACAACAGCTTATGGAAGTTCTAAGCTAGCTGCTGAGAAAATCCATCAGGTTTGGCAGGCTAAGAATATTGATGCCCGACGATTAGTTATTGTGCGTCCGGGGGTTGTCTTTGGTCCGGGTGAGGGTGGAAATGTTTCTCGTCTTATCAAAGCGGTACGCAATCGCTATTTCTTTTATACTGGCAACCAGAAAACCCGCAAAGCGGGTGTGTATGTTAAAGAGCTTTGCAATGCTATGTGCTGGGTGCTTAACGATGAGAAGTCACAAGCTGATAGAGTGACTCTGTTTAATATGTCAATGAACCCATGCCCTTCGATAGAAGAGTATGTGAATGCGATTGCTGGTGCCTCAGGTATTAATGTATGGATTCCAAGAGTGCCAGTTAAGTTTTTGTTGATTGCATCTTATCTGATCGATTGCTTAACAAAACCATTTGCCATAAACCATCCATTTAGCTCGGTTAGAATCAAAAAGCTGACTCGTTCTAATAATATTTACCCAGCATATCTAGCTAGCAATGGATATACGTCTATTTATTCTTTGGAGGAAGCTCTTGCTGATTGGAGGCAAGACTGTCCGGAGGAGTGGTCTTAGCTTTTTTTTTAATTGTCTTTTATGAGATTTGTTTATGAATGATCCTGTTTCACTTGACGTTGAGCCAACGGAAGCTTTTCCCTACTCTGCACCAACTGAATATATTCAAACGACCTATGGTCATATCTTTGATTTGGATGGTGCTCTTCCGGGCCGCTTTTTCAAAACACTATTTGATAAGTTAGTTGCTGTAATTCTATTGACGGCCAGCTTGCCGATATTATTCCTACTTAAAGTTGCCTATGTTATTGAGGGTATTCTGATACCTGAAAATAAAGGTCCGATGTTCTTTTATTACTGGGGCATGAGTGGTGGTAAGAAGATGAAGAAGTGGAAGGTTCGTCTGATTAAAACCAAATATATAGAGCCTGAAGGTGCCAAACGTCACGACTGGATTGCGTTTTCTGCTGAGTGGACGCCCGATAGTCGAACCCATGTCGGTGAGTTTGCAAAAAAATGGTATCTGGATGAGTTGCCGCAGTTTTGGAGTGTGCTGATTGGGGATATGAGTATTGTTGGTCCGCGTCCTCTTTCTGTACTTCATTATGAGCGCGATAGATCTCAGGGTAATGTGACTCGCTCGCTATTGAAGGGCGGTCTGTTAGGTCTTGGCAATATCAACAAAGGTACTTCTGAGATGGGTAATTCCATCTATGAGTACGAGTATGTTGATGAATACCTTAAAAGATCCTCTTTTGGGCTTTTGAAGCTTGATCTTTGGATCGTTTGGAAGGGTATAGTTGTTATTTTGAAAGGTGGCGGGTACTAGTTCGCGAACTTATTGGTTAAACGGATGTGTTCAATTTCGAAATGTCTTTTTAGCTGGTTAATACCTGTTCCATTATTCCTAAAGATAGGCTGCTTGTAGATTAATTGTAAATTTTGCAATAAAAAGCGGTGCTACTACATTTTTTGCACCAGTATGAAGCGTAAACTTAAAGTATATAAAAATGGGCAAACTTCTTGGTTGCTCAATCTATTAAATTGTGCATAATAATTAAAAATCTGTTCTTTTTTATACTTTATATATAGTATATCTGTCTTAAATCAACTGCATGACGAGGATTCACGTGAAAAATTTAACACTTGCATTAACAACTTTTGTGCTTTTGGCCGGTTGCCATAGTGGTTCAAGCAAAGCCCCTACGCCAGATACAACTGCACCAACTATTAGTGTTCCCGCCGCGCCTCAGGTTTCTGCTGCTGACTCAGCGGGCGTGTCTGCTTCAAATGCGGCAATTATAGCGTTTCTCGAGAGTGCTTCAGCAACAGATGGCAAGGATGGCGAAGTTTCTGTTACCAACGATGCTCCCTCAAGTTTCCCTCTGGGCGATACAACCGTTACATTTTCTGCATCTGATGCGGCAGGTAATGTGTCGAGCGTTGTAGCTGTAGTTACAGTAGTCGACGACGTAGCGCCTACAATAACAGCCCCAGTTGACATTACTGTTCAAGCTACTAGCTCTAGCGTTTCTGTTTCAAATGCCGAAGTTGTTGCTTTTATCAGCGCTGCTGTTGGTTCTGATGCTGTTGATGGTGCAGTAACTGTAGTCAATGATGCACCAGCTAAGTTTTTCGCTGGTAACACTACTGTAACCTTTACTGCAAGCGATGCCGCTGGCAATGAATCTTCTGACACAGCCGTAGTTACAATAGTTCCAGCTACAATCTCTGGTACTGCTGTTAAAGGCCCGCTATACAAAGCTACTGTTTTTTATGACTACAATGGTGATGGTCTTCTCACGCAGGATCCCTTAGAACCCTCTACGACTTCAAATAAAGATGGTGGCTACTCCTTAACCGATAATGAAAACGTTGCCGGTGCGATTGAAGACTTTGTAGCTGTTCTTGTCATGAACGAAGATACTATCGATTATATCTCTGGTGAAAGTTACGCCAATACAGGTGTTGTTCTTAAGGGTACCCCGGGTGGTTCTGTAATTACTCCCTTGACTACATTGTTTGTTGAGGCAAAAGATGCTCTCGAAGAGTCAGTTGCCGATGAGGGTTTGACTGATGAAGAGCTTCAGGTAAGAATTGAAGCACAGTTTGTTGTAGCTCTTGATTTGCCTGTTGGCCTTGATGTGGCTAACTTCAACCCTTATGAAAAGGTTGAGGGTACAGATACTTACCTGAATGATCTAGAAGATGCTCAAGCAGTAGAAGCTGTCGCAGAAAGTTTGATGACAACAATCTTAGTAATGTCTGAAACTGTTGTTGGTGTAAGTGAGGCTGCTTTAGGTGAGGGCAATGCAATTTCACGTGAAAAGGCTACAGATGTAGCTATTCAGGCAATTGCAAAAATCACTGTAGAGTCATCTAACATTGTTGAAGGTAATGGAAGTGATATTGTAGAAAATATTGACGGAGCCATTAAGTTTAGTGATATAGAGCACTTAGATGAAATCGAACAAGAAATTATTAGTGAGATTGAGAGTGCTGATGAGGGCAGTCTAGGTGCGGCCCTTACTGATGAGGCTACTGACAACAATGTGGTGGTTAATGTTGAGACTGCGGTTGCGGTTGCTGAATACACTCTTGATGTAGCTTCAAGTACTATCTCGGTAGTATCAAAGGCTCTCGAAGAAGTAGAAGCTGAAGATTTTGGTTCGGTTGCTGCTTCGTCGGTATCTGTTGCTAAAAAGCAGGCTCAAGCAGAAGCCGCCGATATAAACAAAGTTGTACTGGACTTAGTTGAGGCATTCGAAGCAGGTGATTTTACTGAATTTAATAATGATTCAGTTGATCTGAATGGTGTTGTAACATTGAACGACGAAGAGTCGCTCGCAACAACAGTTGCACTTAACGTTGTGGAAGTAACAGCTCACGTTGTTGAAACAGCTCCGCCAGTTTTCACTTCTGAGAATTCGTTTTCGGTTCCTGAAAATCAGCGAGCAGTTGGTACAGTTGGAGCCACATCGATCGAGGGTGAAGTTTTATCATTTGCATTAACTGGTTCCGCTGATGATGCTTTGTTTAGCCTTTCTGAAAATGGTGTCCTGACTTTTAACGAAGCGCCTGATTTTGAAGCTCGTGCAACAGCTTATTCGATCACAATAACTGTAAGTGATGAATCTAACGATGTAGACCAGGTTGTTTCTATTAATGTAACTGACCAAAATGAAGCTGCTCCAACCATTATCTCGGCTGGCCCATTTGTTATGGATGAAGGAACAGCCGTTGTTGGTATAGTCGAAGCACAGGCAACTGCGCCTAGTGTTGCTAGCTTGAGCTATGAATTATCTGGTGTTGATAGCACGCTTGTTTCAGTCGATGCTGCTACAGGTGCGTTGAGCCTTGAATCTCCTGCCGACTTCGAAAGTAACTTAAGCTACTCAGTATTGGTCACTGTAACTGACCCGAGTGCGAATGCTTCAACAACTGTTCCTGTAACTATCTTTGTTACAAATGCCAATGATGAGTTGCCAGTATTTGTTAGTGCTACAGCGCCTAATTTCGTTGTGTCAGAAAATCACAAAGCTGTAGGTACCGTTGCAGCAACTGATTTAGATGGTGATTCACTCAGCTATTCAATAGTCTCTGGTGCCGATGCAAGCTTCTTTGAAATTAATTCAGCCCTGGGTGTTGTAAGATTTGTCACAGCGCCTGATTTTGAAGCACGGTCTCCAGCCTACAGCGCAACTGTTACAGTAACTGATGGAGTTAACACAGCAACTCGTGACTTCACTGTTAATGTCACTGATTTCCCTGAAAACGACGCATTTAGACTGGCAACAACGTCAATGATGTTGGTGGATTATAATCCAGCCTCTCAGTTGTTTAACCCAATTGAACTTGATGTTGTAGTTTCTGATGATAGCCTTAGTGTTGATTTGAGCTCATCTCCAATCAATCTGCAAAATATGCAAAATGCTCTTGTTGAGGGTGCTGATTTTAATACTCCTACATTTGACTTCGAACTAATGAACTTACCTGATGTTTCTGGCAGTGGTACTGTCAGCTTCGTACTTTTGGATGGTGAGGATTCTGTTCAGGATTCTGGTGAGCGCATTGTTACTGTAAGTGATCTTGCTGTTAGCTATAATTCAACAAATGGTAGAACTGCGGTATTTACATTACCTGCGCAGACTATAACTGTTACCTACGAAAATACACTGGGCGCTGTTATAAACCTAACGATCGAAAATGATCAAGCGGATAGCTTTTCAATTACTCGTGATGGCATTGCATACTCCGACTTGAACGAGAAGTTGTTGGCTCTTATCGGCAAAATTGATAGTTTGCCCCTTGAGACACTCTTAAATACTGGTATTTATAACTTGCAGATAACAACTAGCGGCATTCCATTGTCAGCAGCTGATGGAACTCTGGTAAATGGACTTAATACGGTTCTTGTTATTGGCGAAGTTGATTAAGTACAAATAGGTTTATTTAGTTATGAGAATGAGAATGAGAATTGATGTCGGACTTATTTTTGGTCTTTTGATTTTTCCTTCACTGTCTATTGCGGAGAGTGCATTTGATTACTCCGTTAGCGGAATTGTTACTTACAGTGAAGCGGATGAGCAAGTAAAGGTTGATGGTAAGTCTGCATCATTTCGAGCAGGTGGTGCTGGTCTTCGATTTGGAGCCCAGCACGATCAATACGGTACCTTTTATGGTAGCTTTGGTGCTGGTTACTCACCTAAAGAATCTGCCTCTTACTCGGGCTCTGTTTTAAGTGGACCCGCTCATGGCTACTTTTATGGCGCTGGGTACAGTTATGAGCACGATCTTAGTCTTAGATATAAGCTTACTTTCTCCACCGACTATGTCGCTCATGATATTACGGGTGATCTAGAGGGTGAAGCGCTTGGACTTCCGACCGTTGCAACTATCACATCTGATGTTTCTATGCTGGATTTAGCTCTGGCATTGCGGTATTCATTTTCCCGTGACCTGCACCTGTCCTTTGGTGCAGGTATTCGAAAATGGCAGCTAGACGCTTTTGCAGACGGTATAATCGGTGATTCTATACGCGCTACTACCCAGGTTGAAGCCGGAGCGACTGATCCACTCTATTTCTTAAGTCTTGAATTTGATGTTATGGATATACCCGTTAAAGCCTCTTATCTTCGTTCTGAATTGAGTGCTGATAATTCTGTAGTTGTTCATGGGTTAGACTTCAAATTTCTTCTTAAAGATCTTTAGGCATTATTGAAGCAGCGGCTTAGTGCTTTTAAGCTCGTTGCTTTTACTTAAAGTCTTATTACTTCAAATTATTTCAAGGTGCTGTTGTGAAAGAGAGTCTCTCTATAACCCTGTTGATTTTTGCTTTAACTGGTTGTGGTGGTGGTGGCTCTTCATCTTCCACAGATACCCCTTCTATACCTACTCCCACTCCTGATGTTGTCGCACCTATAATCACTGCTCCAGATTCCATTACTGTTGCAGCGGTCGATAGCTCGGGCTTGCCAGCGAGTAATGCTTTAATAGTAGCTTTTCTAGAGCAGGCATCGGCTTCCGATAATGTTGATGCTCAGGTTACGGTTATCAGTGATTTCCCCTCTGTGTTTCCAATAGGTACCTCCTCTGTAACATTCAGTGCTGTTGATAGTGCAGGAAATGCAGCTGAAGCTATTATAAAAACAGTAACAGTTACAACTTCAATAGTACTAAATAGCAACGAACTCTATATATCAGAGTATTCTGAAGGTTCAGAAAGTAATCGTTATGTTGAAATCTATAATGATTCTGAGGATTCCTTAGATTTATCTGACTATGCTATCGCCATGACTATAGATGGAGCAGATGTAGAATCGACCTGGGATATTTGGACAAATTTCGATATTAGTTCAAACATTGAATCCAAATCTGTCTTTACAATATGCCATCAAGATATAAGCAATTTAATTCTAGCTGACTGTGATATGTTGGTAGATACACTCCCTGATGGAAATGACGGATTTGCTCTTGTTAAGGGTAATGTGGGAGATTTTATTGTTTTGGATAGGGTTGGTGATTGGGCTCAAGATGCTCCAGACACTGGTTGGAATGTCTGTGGTGTTGATAGCGCGACAACAGATCGTACACTAGTTAAAAAGCCGGTTATCTCAAGAATAAATGTTTGGAGTATATCTGCCGGAACTGATGCTGATAATTGTGCCTGGTTAGTTAGGTCTTTAGATGATTGGAGTAATATAGGTCGTCATAATACAACTGGAATTATTTCCAATAGTGATGCTTTTGAATTTCTTGACTCTGAGGTAGTTTTACAGGACTACGACCCCTCCAATCAAGCTGTTGATTTCAATGAGTTTGATGCTGTATTTGAAAATTCCAGGCTTAATATTGATTTGCGTTCGGCTCCACTTAATCTTGAAAATATCCAAAACGCTGTAGATGGCGGTGATTTCCAAGATTCAATACTAAAGTTCCCGCTTAATAACGCTCTTCCTTCAGGTCAGGGTACTGCTACGGTTGATATGTACATCACTACAGGTATCGATTCCGATAGATCCTCGGATGGGTCACAAATCTACTGTCAGCTTCTACTTAATTGGGAATCTAATGGTGTTTCAGCCTCTATTTCAGAGCCAGAGCAGATCGTAGCGTTGGCTGTTAATAAGGCAGGTGTGTTGATTACTACGACTATTGGGGGCTTCAATATGTTCGATCTATCCCCGGCGGGTATTGATAGCACATCATCAACATTAGACATCAAACTGATGTCTCCTATAAGTGAAGCGGTTAAAATTGCTCCAGAGCTGTTGAATTCTCTTCTAAGACCCAGAAGTCTTCATATCAGAATGGTCTCAACACTGCCGTTTATTGACTCAATTGGTGCTGAGTTGACTGAGATAAATACAATAATCAGATTGAAATAATAATTTTAAGGGCTTTTTTTGGTTGTGCTCAAGCGTCTAATCGTTCTGGCAAACTTAAATGCATGCTTGAATATAAACTTAAAGTACAGGGCGAAAGTCAGTACAAACAATCCAAATGAGATGGCGTCGTTCTGAGGCCATACTCTCTCCAGTAAAATGCCGATTCCGGCGATA
>Ga0115548_1001630_pt1 | contig 12028 bp, 3 predicted proteins | sample COGITO_mtgs_1004_4_FD_87187 | JGI IMG/M metagenome (GOLD analysis project Ga0115548, IMG submission 87187) | Pelagic marine microbial communities from North Sea - COGITO_mtgs_100423 | ecosystem: Environmental > Aquatic > Marine > Epipelagic | place: Germany:Helgoland, sampling site Kabeltonne...
AAGTAGAAAGCACGTTAGAAGTTTACTTAACTATGAGAGAACACCCTCATGTTCGTGGCTACAGACAAGAGGATTATGCGAAGCATCTTGTTGGAGAGATGACGGTACAAGGAGAAAATAATATGATGCGAACACCCAAACACTCAAGAGTATTTTTTGAATTAGTAAATGAAGAATGTAATTTCTGTAAAAGCAGACTAGGTTTCCTTTACCCTAAAAATATGCCGCCTGTATGTATGAATTGTAGTATGGAAAAACAATCCTCTTAAATACAGTAATAATACTGTACTAATTGTGCTTCTAATAGATGACCGAGAAAACCAAAAAGTAATTAATAAGTTGTTAATGAGATTGGGTGAAGAAAATACCCAAGTTTTACGGATGGCTTCTTCCGATTATAGAATAGGTTCATGGGGAATTGAGGCAAAAGAAATAAATGATTTGTACCGTAGTATCTTAGGTCTAGGTAGAAATGGTAGAACAATAGTACATCAATTAAGAGAATTACAAGAAGATTTTGATAACCCTATGTTAGTAGTCTACGGTACTAAACTAAAACCATACGTTCATGGTGGTAGGCCGTCAGCAAAACAGATAGCCATAGAGATGTCTAGGATGAAAAAAGTAAATCAACAATTCAAAATGACATTTTACCAAAGATTTCCTAAAATTAAATACATGGAATTGACTACTATGGATGATTTTGTTGAATGGTTGGTAATAAATCACACACAAACACAAGTAAAAGAGGCTACAGGTCTTAATGTTATGGAAAAAGAAATAATAAATGCTGCTGAAATGAGTAATTTAGACCCAAGAGTAGCGGCTTTGTGTTCCCTTAAAAATATCTCTGTACAAAATGCAGAAGATTTACTAAAAGAGTTTGGTAGTATTCCTAAATTACTTATGAGTAAAAATACGCAGAAATCTTTGATGGAAGTTAGAGGTATAGGTAGATACAAAGCACAAACTGTACTAAAACTTAGAGATAATTACTGAATCTCAAACTTATTAGATGTACCACTAACAGGTGCAGATGCTCTATTTAGTTTTACCTTAATACTTTTTAGTAGAACACTATTTCTATCCGAATTATCATCACCTGTTGCTGCCTTTCTTGTAACTTTAACGGTTATTTTATTACCTGCCTTTACGCCATTCAAAGCATTCAAGGGTATCAACTCTACTATTTTTTCTTGTGAGTTTGTTTGCACACGAATAGTATTAGAAATAGTCTCTCCTGTTTCCTCAATAACTGCGGTTGTATAAAGTACAGCAGTTTTAGTAGTAGATGCACCTATACCATGATTTACTTTTGCCGTAATTAAAACATTATTATTAACCACATCATCGGGAATTATAAACTCGGTTTGTAAAGTAGACTCAAAGGTAGTAGTAGTGGCAGTTTCGTTTAGTATGTCTACTCTACCCTTACCTGCTAATATATACCCATCAGAAGTTATAGACGCATTCCCACTTGCGGTCTGTATATCTACATCCATACCTTCTATTCCCTTAAACAACGTAGGTACTTTAGGTGGTTTCTGTTGGCCTAAGATACTAAACTTAGAATTATGACTAAGATTATCATTCATCAAAAACATCCTACCTTTTAATTTACCGTAAGCACCTTTACTAAGTTTTCCTATCCCTACTGGACCTGTTGAAGTAGTTATCATATCTCCGTTTGCGTTATCGGATTGAGTAAGACCAAACTCGGATGTAGTGCTTGTATCTACCTGTACTTGTTCACTAGAAGTACTACCTTCGGGTATTATACTTGTGGTTGGGGTTGTGATAGGTTCACTATCGTGAGTCATACTACTACTAACTTGTCTTGTTTTACCTTGATTTGGGAATAAGAATCCTAAAATACCACCACTAGATAAAGACTCATCTCTTTCTAATTCAAGTTGTATATCTTCTTTGCTACCCGATACTACATTCCAATTAATACTTTTTATAGTTAGTGTTTCTGCGGAAGATAAACCTATACCTGCATCTGTAAAACTTAGATATGTAGCAGGGGTGTAAGATAAATCATTAGTAATATGTATTCTAGGTGCGTACCACTCACTTCTAGCAGTAGTAAAGCCACCATACATTTCTGAATATTCTCTACCACCAAGCGGGAATATACTATCTGTGTTAAATCCACTACTGCTTAAATTAACTCCGTATATACTATTAGCATTCTTTAAAATATTAGCACCTGTTGGGTCGCCACATCTATGACGTAATAAAGCACGACAATATTCTGCGTTAAAACTAACTATAATTTTAGCGTTAGATTGGGTACTATATTGTGCAGGTATAGGCAATTCATAAAAACCACTATCTTTTACATCTACACTTGTAATTTGATTTGCGGTGGCATCTTTTGTAATTGAATCTTCAAAAGTATAATCAGCACAATAAATACTAAATTGGCAATCGTCAATTGTTGCACCTGCCGCTTGGCTAACTTTTAAGGCAACATAAACTCTAAGGTGTTCGTTAGTAGCCTCACTTCTATGTGGAGTAAAATTAGGTATATGTACTATCTGCATAGCATAACTTAAAGACCTAGAGCCGTACCAATAATAATTATCAGCCCAAGCCACATCAGCAGAAGTATGTGTAAAAGATGATTTACCGTGTCGGTGGTACAAATCAGTAGAGGTTTTCATATTTCCATCTAATCCGTTAGTCATACCGGAAAAAGGTACTCCGCCTGTACCTAAAATAGTCCATGAATTACCCCTATTTGTATCAGTAGCGTCATAATCACCATATCCTTGTAAGGCTAACTGTGGGTCGGCTATGTAACCGTATCTACCACTCTCTATCATTTTATTATTATGGTTATTTTCTAAAATAGGTTTAACAGTAATTGACAGCCTAGAGTTTTTAACTTGATTATATTTTTGTTTTGCTACTTGTCGTGCTTCTAAACTACTACTTATTTTTGGGTACTCTAATACTGTCCATCTAGTAGTATCTGTTAAAGATGTGTTGGGGTAATCTACAAAAGAATATCCTTTGTTATAATACACCCTAACATTTGTTATTTGACCTGCTACATCCGTATTTAAATCAGATATAGTCACGTTTTCTCTTGTAAAAATTAAGCCGCTATTATATTTAGGTCTATATTCAAATCTATTGTCTCTACCTATCAAGTAAGAAAAGGTTGTTTTAAGCCCGTTGTTTACACCGAAGCCACTCTTACCCCTAGCATCCTCTACAGTACTTAGAATCGTCTTAGTACGGCTATCTACGATACTTCCGTATCCATCACTACTAGAAGTACTGTTATAGGTAGTCATAAGAGAAGTAATAGGTACATTATTTATGTCAAACATAGTACCTAATCTTGTTTTAGGTGTCCATGATTTCATAATGGCTGCATTCCATAACAACCTAAACTTATCGCTGTCATAAAAACTACCACTATTTTTACTTTGTACATCCCCTTCAACGTGCATTAATAATCTAAGCATAAATTGACTGCTTACTGTGTTGTGTACAACAACCAAATCAGCCTGTGGGTTATCTCCCGCTATTCTTTGGCTAACATTTACGCCTATACCTTCCATATTACCTTTTAGTAGTGGTGTGTATAAAGCCCATATTTCATTTTCTACACCTGTTGAAGAAGTTTCTATTGAAGAAGTAATATGGTCGGCAGTTGTTAAAAACGCATTAGCCAATTGTACAGGCAAAGTATAATCATCAGTATCGCTTTGAGTAGCAGACCATGTACCGGAAACTACTATTTGAGTTTCACTTAAAACTGCTAATACATTATGTCTAGTTTCTTTTGTCGTATTTTTAATAACCATACCAATTTTAACGCCTTTTGTTTGAAAGGTTTCTCCTATTTTTGTTATTACTGTGTTAGTAGGATTTGTCGTAGTAATGTTTTGACTTCTATTGTAGGATGTTATTGTTATACCTGTACCCGTTATTGCTGTATCTAATTTATATTTCCAAGCAAAATAATATTCTACCGTGTCATCACTATCGGCAATATCTACTACTATAAGACCTGTGCCTGTATAATCAAAATTAGCCGTAGACTCAACAGGTATTCCCATATCACCCATTATCAAACCTTCGTCTGCTGTTGTTAAATCCGATATTAACCTTTGATTATTAGGATGTGGGGAAATAGGTGCGGCTGTATTTTTATATGAAGATATTGCTTCTGCATAATAATTATCTATTAGTGCAGGAAATCCCTCAACCGTTGCTACATAATCCCCTAAGTCAGTATTTCTTCCTGTCACTTGGTCTGATGCACCTTTGTTTGCTAAGGTGTTTAGATTGAAAAACCTAGCCGAATCTATAACTATAAATGCACCTGCTTTATCTTCCCAATCTCGGTATAGGCTTAAATCTATTTCCGAGGCTGCTGCGGGGGCTATCATAACATTACCTATTACTGCGTTGGTATTTGTACCTGTACTAACACCTTTTAAGGTAATAGTACTTGTACCACTAATAGATGCTATTTCATAAGTACCATCATAATGTAGACTATTATATATTGTAGCGTAAGAACCTACTGTATAATTTGTAGTTGTCGGCCCAAAAGTCAATGTAGTATTAGAAGTAGTTAAAAACGCAGCAACACTTAATTCAAAAGTAGTTGCATTAGTTATACTAGATACTGTTGCACCACTAGGTATTCCTAAACCCGAAACAGACATACCTACAACAATAGAAGCGGTACTATTCATTGTAATAGTAGCGTCTGTATTAGTAGTATCACAAGTAGCATCGGTTAAACCACTAACTACTAATTGATTAGAGCCGTATGTAATATTTACCGGATTGCCTAAAGAATAATTAGGTGTCTTAGAAAATGCAGCCCCACTAACAGGTTCGTTTGTAGCATCCACATTCCATATATCTATATCTTCTCCTATTTTTAAGTTAGCAAACTTATCTATATTTCCGTCTGTATCTGTTTGGTCTACATAATAAAGAGAAACTTCATAGTTATCTGTTGTTGGATATTGTAAGCCAAAATCTGTTTTTCTTGTAGACCCGTCTGCATCTGCTCTACCGTTATTTCTCATATCAGACCAAAGAAGCCAAAGATGTTTATAATCATCAGAAACGTCTAAGATAGATACTAGGCTGCTAGTAGCGGTAGTATAAGCCTTTGTAATATATTTACACCCCACAAGATAATAATTACCACCACTACTAATAAGACCTGTGTACACAAATATAGTACTACCTAAACCGTTGCTTAGTTGGGCTATACCACTTTTATAATTAGTAATTAAACTATCATATAAGGCTTGGGGTATTTGTACTTTATTATCTCCTGTACTTACATTTGCGGAAATACTATTTTTGAACAAAACAGTACGATTTATTTTACCAAAATGATATTTGAACCATAATGAGTTAGGTAAATCTCGCATCCATCTAGCGTGTAATGGTTTGTATTTTACTTTATCGAAATTACCTGCTGTGGTCGCTATGGTACAAGAATCTACAGAAATACTTTTTCTATCATTACCATCTCTTAATCCATCTTTATCGGTATAAGCCTTACCCGATGCCACAAACTCAACACCGTTGTAATCTGTTGATGTAGTAACAGCCCACAAAAACGGATTAGTTATTGTGCCTGTATCATAGTAATTCATAATTTTTTTAACACCTGTTACTGTGTGTTTACCATCATAACTAGTATTAGCAGAAAGTCCTACTGTAACATCACTCACACAAAACTCATCGTTTATAAGTAAAATAGGGTCAGCATCAAAGAAAAATGTAACATATTCTGATGTAGCCTCATCTGAACTAGAATTGGGTAGTGCATTATATCCATTTTCAGCAATACGCCATGCAAGCCAAGCAGAACTAAAGTCTGATGTACCTACTTCTAAACTAGTCCTAGCCAATATTGATTCGTTATTTGTCTCCCCTAAATATGTACCTGCATATACTATTTTAGCAGTAGGTGTAACATAAGGTACATCACTTGCACTAAAAGTAGCAGAAAGACTTGTTACAGAATCTACGGTATAAGACCCATTAGTAGCCGCATTATTAGAACCCCTAATAACAGCAGTAGAGCCTTGAGTAACACCATGACCTACTAATAAGTTTATAACTGTTTTACCGCTAGTGTCTTGGCTAAACCCTTGAGAAAATACACCTTCGTATTGTGCTTCTAAATCATTAGGTCCAAATACGGTATCTTCATTATTATACATTTGTATAGGATGACCCGAACCTAACTGTGTTCTTTGGTTGTTTACTTCTAAATATGAATCATCTACATCAAACCCTACTTTATTACTAAGTGTTTTTAAGGGTAAAGTACCTAGATTCATAATTTGTCTATATCCTTGTGCATCATATAACCAATATTGCGGTGTTTCCGTGTTATTACTAAGGCTCTTTTGTCCTACTTCCCATAGTGGTATTTGTCTATCCAATAAATTAAGATTGTCATTAGCGTTTAGTGTTATTGTTCTACCGTCATTATTTCTTTGTTTGATAGACATTTTATCTATTATGCCTCTCCATACCGGCCTATCTATTCTTGGTGTTTGACTAGCAAAAACTAACAAAGACCAATCAACGGGGGTATCACCACTAAATATATTTTTTAGGTTATGTAAATAATCTTGAGAACGCATACCAACATTAAGATTTGCTGTACCGCCCGATTCTTTTTGTGGGTCATCAGCAATAACAATTTTACAATTAGATACACCGTTTACCGGCATAGAAATATTCATATTTTGTATGGGTGCATCATAACTTTTGTAGTTTTTAGCGTCTGTTAAATATCTAACAAGACCTACTCTATCAACCATTAATGTAGTACTGCTTGAATTGTATGCCCCTGTTGGTGCTGCCTCTATTTCATAACCGTATAAATCTCCGGCACTAGGACTACCCGACATATTTTGGTTAGAAGCAATTAATGTTCCGTTAATATAAACATCAAAAGTACCTGCGCCACCATTACCACTATAGTTTAAGACAAAATCTACATCTAACCACGAATCATCGTTAAATATACTTTTTTTTGTAGTACTTTCAAATTGTAAACCTAGTAAATCATATCCTAGAGAAGCACTAGACAAATCAATAACATAAGTAATTGCAGGTGTACCTGTAAATCCTAAAGACGAAGTTGTGCCTTTTTGTGAAGCAGGATAACCTATTTTAAATGTTAAATTAGTCGGTACTTTTCCGTGTTCAACCACGCCTGTTCCCCCTGTTGTACCATTAAATGCTCTTACCGCTACTCTTGCGGTAAAAATATCTCCGTCTAATAGACTGTTCAAAGGACCATCGTAAACTAATTGTGGTTTACTACTACTATCATTATAAGCCGTTCTCCAAGTTTGTACACATAGAAAAGGTTGTCCCGATGGTGATGAAACGGGTGCAAACAAATTAACAGGGGTTGTACTTGAAGCATTAAAAGCCAATGTTTCTCCCATCCAAACACCCGCTAAATGCGCTCTTTGTATAAAATCTCCCGTAGCATCTATTTTTCCCGCAATTTTACTAGCGTAATTAGTAGCACCAACAGCATTAAAATATGATTTCATATTACTTCTACCAAAAGTAGCATCGTTATCTCCCGTAGGTACTAAATATCTACCTTCCGTATCATTACCGTTTGTAAATAACAACCAATCAGTAGCATTACTACCTGCTATTTCCACATTATTAAAGGCATATCTATTAGCAATATGTCCATCGGGATATTGTAGTTGCGCTCTACCTTCCCATTTTTCCGCATTTTGTCTTGTGTTGTCATAAGATAACCATTCAAACGCACCTTTATTTTTAAGATACTGATTAGCACTATCTACATTATCAACGTGTGTAGAGCCTATTAAGTTTCTATCAGCAATACTAAATCTATATCTTTGATTTAGAGTAGCCTCTCCATTCATAGGATTTCCAAAATGTGTAAGTGTACTTTCATAAACACCTGTAGAATATGTATTACTAGGTGTGTTAAAATCATCCGAGATAGCCCTAGCACCCATAAAGTCATCATAATATCCGGCGAGCCAAATATTGTACATAGAAGTAACGTGTCTTACCATTAAATCACCTATGCGTTGCTAAGATTCATGCCTCTTAAACCTGCGCCTCTCTCTATCTCATCTAATATTTGGTTTGCTGCTTGTGTAGTAGTCATACCATTAAACGTATTACTCATAATTACTTCTGTGGTAGTTATAAGAGTTTCGACTCCTTGTTGTACTACTTGTTTTACTAGATTACCTGTTAGTTTGTCAGAAGAAAATCCATAGAATAATTCTTCTCTTGTATTGTTAAAGTTTTGTAGAGCCTCGTCTGCCTCGGTGTACCCATCTACCATAGCACCTAACATATTCATTTCTGCTGATGTTAAAGCATCTGCACCCATTTGTAGACTTTCTAACAAACTTTTAACTCCTTCTTCTGTAGTGATATTAGCCTCATCAATCATTTTTGCTAATTCGGGATATTTTTCTGCAAAACTTTCAAACTGCTTTGTGTAATCTTTTATAGCGTTATTAGAGGTAGAAAAGGTAGCATCTCCTATTGTGACATCTTCTGCTAAACTAGCCTTTCTTTCCCACCATGATAGCCCATCTTTATATTCTTCTATTGCATTTTTTGTAAGTGCTGCGCTAATATCCGGTAAATTATCTTTATCGTACATTCTCGCTGTTAAAATATCTACTAGCATTTGTTCTTTAGACATTACTTTATCTATTTGTGCTATTCTTTCATCGGCAGCCGCAGAATCTTGATTTGCTAATGTTTTTCTTTCTGCCGCAAGGTCAGCAAGAGAAGCAGTTAGACCTTCTATTGTTAAAGTTTCATCTTTGAGGGCTTCTACTAAATCTTCTGTTGATGCTTTATACATATTTAAGTCCGAAGATTCTGATGCGAAATCCGGTATGCTAGTGTCCCAAACACCTAACGCCTCTAATACTTTTACCAAAGCAAGACCGGCTGCTATTAAAAGAACGTAAGGCGCAAAGGCTTTTACTGCTGCTTTACCCGCAGCCGTTATTCCGGTAGCAGCAAAAATGGCAGCACCACCTACTGCGCTAAATGTTGCTGCCTTTATTGTATTCATAGTGTTTACTACACCACTAATAGTTATATTTTTAATCATGGCTATTCTTTCAGCCATAAATGCTTTTATTTTAATATAGGTTGCTGTTATTAATGCACTTGTAGTAGCAATAATACCTGTTTCTATTATTAATTTTGCCTTTTTTACCGCATTATTTTTTATCTCGGTAATTGTTTCTAGGCTTCTAGCCCCTATAATACCTTGTATAAGACCTATTTGCTGATAAATAATTACTGATTCTTGATACCTTGAAAGAGTAACTTTGTTAGTTGCTATTACATTTACTTCTTTTGCCTTTGCTAAACCAAAAAGAGATAGAGTTTCTTGCATATTAAGCATAATACTTTTACCGCTTTCAACAGCATTTAGTTGCATTTGCCTAAACATTGTCACCATACCTGCTATGTTTAGCAACATACCAACCCTCATACTTGTTTGACCTCTACCAAACATCATAGCGGCTGAACCCGCCATCATAAAGTTAGTAGAAAGTTTTTGCATAAGAGAGGCTTCTATGGCTGCGGCCTTAATTCTTTCAGTCCTTAATTCTTGGTCATTTTGCATAGTTATTGTTTGAGACATACCTAATTTATTCATAGAGTTATTTATAGATTCGGAAGTTTTTTCTTGTTGTAAACCTAACGCATTTGTCTGTCTATTTGTGTCTCTTAAAGTAGAGTTTAGTGAATCTAATTGTGTTTCGTACTTATTAATAATAGGCGTAGTGTCTATTATATGATTATTTAAGGCTAGTTCTGCCTGTGCTGCTTGTTCTAAAGAATCGTCAAACTCTTTTACTGCTAATGCCGATTCTTTATACGCTCTTTTGCGTTTATCTCCTGTACCTAATTCTGGTCTATCACCTAAAAGAGAATGACGAAGTTTTTCGGCCTGTGCGATTTTTCTTAACTGTTGTTCTTCTCTTCGTAGAGCCTGTATTTGTAAGTTTATATTGTCTATATCTCTTTTAGTTGATGTAGCAGTTAAGTTTTGACCTAATATTTTACCTTTTAATTGTCTATTAGTCTCATGTAAAGATGATTGTAATAATAATTCTGCTTCTATTTGGTCTTTAGTTAATTCTACCCCATGTTTTGCCGCAAGAGTATTATACTCTAATCTTTTACTGTGTTCTGTAATTAATGAGTTTAATTGAAACATCAAACTTGTATGACTTTGTAGTACTTGGTTTTTATTACCGTAAGCATTTTGATTAACAATTTCTTCTTGATTTAATGCTCTCATTATTGTTTGTTGAGTTTGAAACGCTACATTTAGAGACTGCATATTTACCATTAGATTTACCATAGGCCCTATTAAATCTCTCATTTCAGAACCAAAAGCAAACATTTGTCCTATACCTGCACCGAGAATACCATCTCCGCCTACTAATATAGCAAGTTCTTTATTAAAATCAGCGTGTCTATTAGTGGCTTGTGTTAAAGCGGGCATAAGCCCATAACCAATAGCACCTGTGTAGTTTTTAAGTCTTGCTTCCGCTTCCTGTAATTGGAACAAATCTGTATCTCTTCTTCTTTGTATTTCCTCTAACGCAGGAGATAATCTCATAAGAGCCTCAAACTCTAACTCTAAAACCCTATTGTAGTTTTCGCTTAACTTTAAGAATCTAGTGTAGTGTCTATTACCTGCTACTTGTTGAGCCAATCTTGTTCTTTCAGCAGAAGTTAAATCGGGGTATATTTTGTTTAAGTCTTTCATTATATCTGAAAAATCTCTTAGATTTCCGTCTGCATCTTTTGTGGCTATACCTAAATTATGGAATGCGTCTGCTGCACCGTTTGTATTAGCACCTAACCTAGCATATATCATACGCAAGGCTCTACCACCCTTTCCTTGTTCTTCACCGGCTTCAATAAGAACGGCAGACATAGCAGCCATACTAGCAATACTTTGTCCCGTTAGGTGTGCCTGTGAAGCGAATTGATTCATAACATAAGTAATCTGTTCCATAGTAGCAGCAGACCTGTTTTCTACTGTGTTAAGTTGGTCGAGAACTTTTATAGAGTTAGCCCTAATTTGGTTTTGTCTTTCTTGTTCAGAAGCGTTTTCTGCTATACCCTTTGTCATAAAATGAGTTTGTTGCTGCAAGTTAATCATACGTTGCATAGCCGCTTCGGTACTCATACCACTTATTAGACCAAACTCCATACCTAATTTAGTACCTACGCCCATTGTACCCGGACCCATAACACCGCTTAGTTGCGCCATTCTAGCCGATGCTGCAAAGGCTTCATCAGCAGCGAACCCAAAACTTAAACCTAATTCTGTAACTTCTTGTTGTACTGCGGAAAAATCGTGTGCTGCTGTCAAAAACTTTTCTAACTCTATTCTTCCTTCTTCTATTTCTCTTGCTACGGGTATTACCGACTCCATAAACGCCCCAAATTGGTCGCCTATGGCTATACCTGCATCTTGAATACCTGTCACGGCATCAAGCATAATTGCTTGGAACATTACACTTGCTGCTTTAGCATCCTTTAGTAGCCTGTTTGCTTGGAATGTACCCATAATGTCGAATACAATTCGGGATGCACCAATTGGTATATTACCACCTCACGCTACTATTCTTTTTATAAATCATTCTCCAACACTATCTCCACTACCGCCCTTTATAGGGACCCCGCTATCTCTAAGTGCTTTAAGAACACCGCCACCGTCTGATAAGTGTTTTCTTTTCTCTCTTCTTTGGTCCCTTCTTGCTACTGCGCTCTTAGCATCTGTTTTTGCATCTTGCGTAGCCTCTTTAATTTTATCATTTATATCCATAGCAATTAATATATCTAATTGCATTTTATATGCACCGCCTTCGCAGTCATATTTATCGAATAGGTCCGAGGGTAAAACCCCCTTAAAAGCCATACATAGAGAGGGGGCTACTCTAATAAAGTCTATAAA
>Ga0115548_1001635_pt1 | contig 12008 bp, 25 predicted proteins | sample COGITO_mtgs_1004_4_FD_87187 | JGI IMG/M metagenome (GOLD analysis project Ga0115548, IMG submission 87187) | Pelagic marine microbial communities from North Sea - COGITO_mtgs_100423 | ecosystem: Environmental > Aquatic > Marine > Epipelagic | place: Germany:Helgoland, sampling site Kabeltonne...
ATACCGTAGTTTAGGGGGATTGTAAACCCCCCTATTTAGTTAAATTTTGACTGCAGGCTTTGCTGTACCTGAGGTGATACGCTCTAATACTATGTCTTCACGCTTAACTTGCTTAATGGCCTCAATAGCACCAAGTTGAGCATTCTTCCTGTTATTCATGAATATGACATGGTGATGTTGGAAATACTTATCGTAAGTAAGTTCGACAAATGCTTTATCAACCTTTTCCCATTCTCCTGGGATTTTTTGCTTTATCAGTTTGATGGCAGACAGATTAACACCCTCACCCCCGGCGCCGGCGAGTTTCTTTAATTCTGTTGCTCTTCTAAGTATAGGCGATAGGTCGAATGTTCCACCAACCTTAAAGTTGGTTGCATAACCTGCTTGGTTTACCTCAACGGCTTTGATTTCGTAACCCTTACCTGGAGTAATGAAATCTACACCGGACGAAGATCCGCCGCCAAGAAATCCATTCTTGACTAAGAAGTAGATAAGCACCTCGCCTGGTCCAACGCCCTTTAAGTTATAGAAATGCATGGCTTGAAGCATAGCAGGATTCTCCGAGCGGAGTTCTGATATAAGCCTATTAAGTTGCGTAGCATCTACGCGATCAAGTGTCTTTGATAAATCGAATTTTGGAAAGAAGTGTTTATTGAAAATATGCTGAATACTTTCCTTATTTTTCTGGACTGTAAAATCCTTCGCATCAAGATTGAATGAAGTGACCTTTTCAGCCCTCTTTACGAATTTCCAATCTATATTATCCATTTAAATCTCCTATTGTGCTATTTATAATAAATGTATCTTTTGATACCCCTCATCTATATCACAAAAAAAGGGAGGATGTAAATCCCCCCTCCCCTAAATAACTTCGTTTTATTTTATTTTTTATGAAATAAGTCGTAAATATACATAATGAATATAAGACCGTAGCGGTTGAAGAGGAAAGAGAGCACAAAGATTAGAAGCGCATAAGCATATATTTCCATAATTAAGCTCCTTTTTTCATTTGAATAGCTACTTTAGTTGTTGCCCACGAAATACGCTGGATATTAGTGAAATACTCCGTAGAGGTAATCGTATCCCAACGGCCTCTACGCATAGCAGGAACATCGTACCGAGGAGGAGTGGCTTTATTTCTAGCCGCCAATTCCTCGATTTTGATCAAACGGGCTTCTAGTTGCTCGAGCGAAAGAAGTTCAGCTAGCTGTTGAGCAATATTACGGGATACGTTTACATCAGAGATTTTCATAAGATTTTCCTTTTCGTTTAATATGCATGCATTATACCGTAAAAAAAAGGGGAAGTAAATCCCCTTTATTCATTTAATTCGTATTTAATTGTCACAGCCCCCGTCACACCCTAACGTTCGAGGATAACGAAGTCTCCAAAGTATTTATCAAAAACTTCGACTAGGTTTTCATAATCGCCAGAAGTCATCTCTTTTGCGATTTGTTTCTCATCAAGACCTAAATCCCTAGCAAACTTTGTTGCTTGCCCAATTAGGGCAAACGCATTACCAGCTGGGCCTGTAAGATCAATTACAATCTCCTTCGGTTCTACTCTATCTCTAATCATTACTTTCCTCCATCATAAAAAAGTGAATTAACTTTATCGAATTCTACATTGAACGCCTCTGCATAAGGGATTAGCTTACGAGCCTCGTCGGCTTTTTCTTCAGCGGCCAAAAGTAAGGTAGAGTAAAACTTCACCTTCTCGGTCGCGCGATCCATCGCATGTTTTGCTAGGTCACAAGTGACAAGGGTTTTAGCTGTGCTATAGTCAATTAAGCTTAAACTTTCAACTGCTTTCCATTGATCGACCAATTTTTTCAATTCTTCAACTGTTTTCATTCATCCATTCCAATTCATATCTTTGAGCCATTTCTTCTGACTCGATAGCATATGCTACCCTTTTTTTCAATTCAGAGAGCTCTTTCAAGTCTTTATCATATATACCATCAAAATAATACTGAGGATCCTTTTCATCCTCAAGTTTCATCTGTGCGATTTTAATCTCAACTTCTAATTCGAGCTCTCTAATGGTTTTCATTACCCCTCCTAAGCGGCAATTGGCATTGGGTCAGCAGCGGCATCAACATTTGCTTTTTCCATAAGGTCGAAGCCCATTTTAATGAACGCGGAAGCAACGGTGAAATCTGGTTGTTTAGCACCACGTGCAGAGGAACCAGAATTTTCGATAACGCCTTTATTTGTAAGCGTACCCATTACACCACCAACTTTGTAAACGCTCCATTCGAGCTGTTCAACCAAATCGTTAACATTCATCCAAGTCATATTGTCTTCTTCCATTTCACCTGCTGTCATAGCATTAGTAACGGATTGACCTTCGCGAATGAATGAGATGAGCATTTCAGTTTCAAGAGCGGTCAAAGTAACGGTTTTCATAAGATATTCTCCTTTGTTTAAATTATGATTCATTATACCGTAAAAAAGGCCTCATGTAAACCCCTTTTATGCATTTAATTCGTATTTAATTGTCACACCCCGTCACACCCTTCTAGAAGCCTTCTGACTACGGAGTGTGAGCCGTCATGTGTGGGGTCCAATGTTGGGCCAAACACGGCGCGAAAGTAGGCGCTCCATAGAACGTTCTCTACTGTTTGGTGTAGTGCGACCCACGTCGGACGTGCGCTCTATTCCATGCTACGACCCGTGCGGCGTTTATATGGTGGTATTTTACTCAATTATCAAACTACCATTCTTAATACGAATATCTACCAGTGGGACATTAGGATATTTGCTTGAGGTATTATTAGTCGGGCCACCTTCAATCCAAACAGAATTATCAAGTGAAATTGCTCTATCGTTCCTTGCCTTTGAGAATATAATATCAGTATTATCAGCCTCAACTCCGATTATCTCCATCTCCTCAATGAATGGGAGATTATGCATCTTTACTGTGCGCTTTGTCGGCGCGGGCTTTGTAGCAATAGTAAAAGTAATTGGTTCAGTACGACCTACAGTAAACCCTATATAAGGATCGGGGCGTTCTTTCGTGGTTTCGTGTTGATAAAAAACAGATAAGATCCTCTTATCATATTCAATATCAACAACCCACTTTGCGTCATGCCGCTTCTCGAGTTTTACAATCTCGACTCTTTCAAAAATCCATGGATTGTTAATTATTTGGGTATTGTTCATGCTGTCTCCAACTCTTTTGATTTATTGGCCAATTCTAATGCTTTGTTAATAGCAACAACCTTACGTGCTTGGTTCTGACCGAACCATTGAGAATTTAAGCGGTTGTTCTTATTCTGACCATAAAGATGATCAGTCACATAGCTTACTGAGTTAAACGCCTGCCACCAAGATCCTTCTGCAATCTCTGCTCCAGGCTGGGTAAGAAGATTTTCATTTGCCAATTTAGCATTCTTTGAAAGATCATCAACAGTCTTAACCACTTTAACATCATCTTTACGCGATGTTGATGGGAATACTGAATTATAGAATTCGATCAAATCAGAAGCTGTTACACGCTTTTTAGCAAGGAACTGAGCGTTCTGTTTATACATTGCAAACTTATCATGTGCAATACCCATTTGCTGTTTAACAACATCAGGGTCAAAAGCCATACGGTGGCTCATTTTAACACTATTTTTAGATTTTGCAGATTGAAGAGAAAGAGCTAAAGTGTTAGCGCAAACCACACGAATTGGGGTAAAGCGAACATCGATTGATTTACCATAAGTGTGGGGATTTGAAAAGAGCATATATGAGTCCACGCGATCTTCACCGATCACATCAAATGACTCTTTTACTTTTGCAAGGGCCCATACGATACCCCCATCATTAAGTGAACCTGCTGTGTGCATTTCCATATCACCAGCCATAATATACTCATTGAAGAAATTAAAAGCATCTTCGTTTTTGCATGGGTACCAATTTTTACCAACATTGGTAAGGATACGAGAATCTGAGTCGCGAACGAGCGACTTCATACCGGTATTAATCTTTTTGCCATTATATTCAATGAAAGATTCCGCTTCAGCGACTTCCCAATCAACGCCTGCTTCTTTTCTCATTTGGGCTGGGGTAAGATCGTTGCTGACCTTAACGCCTAGGCCGTGCCAAGGAAGGGCCCCTTGAAAGGCCATTGTTTCTACTTCATGTGACATAATAAATTTCCTTTTTATGTTCTGTTAATATGTGTATTATAACACATTTTAAAGGTAAAGTAAACCCCTATAATATTCTTTTTATTGAATTAATTAGACCTGCCTCCATCATGCGAACCACTCAGGCTTTTGGCTTCCGCCAGTCCATACCATAGGCACCTTCATGCTATCTTGCTTAGAAATGTAATATTTCCTATATGCTTCTACATGATCTTCAGATTTATATTCATCCGGCATACAAAGTGGCGGATCTGTCCAATCTTCTTCGTTCAGATTTTCCGGAATTGGTGCAAGGGTTTCGATCAGTTTAGCCATTGTAGTGACCTTGCCAGTCCGATAATGATATTCCCTACAAAGCTCTTTGAACAACATCCAAGCCCATTTATAAGCCCCACTTGAAGATCTTACCCATTTGGTAGACGGGTGATTTTGATGGGTTTCACGATAGATCGTTAGGTGAATAGTTAAATCGAAAGGATTTTGGTATTCACCAAGATCTGTGCAAATACTAAACTCTTTAGGCTTTTTAAGCTCGCGAGCTTCGTCACCAGGCTTAGCAAATTCTCTAAATAGTTTGCTGGAGGTACATTTGACAGTTCGGCCCGAAAGCCTATGAGCAGTAGAAAGCATTTGTGCGGTTTCCAATGCCATTTTATTGACATGAATGTTGCACAGTTCTTGAGCTGCCAAGGCCGGGGATTCGTTGATGTAAAATATATTCATGGTCGCCTCAATTTTTCAATATCTCGACCCAGGTCGCGAACAACCCGGGCCTGATCAAATTGGTTTTTCTGCTATATTATCGGGTGTAAACGTAAGCATCGACATGAGTAGCATGACGAAGAGGAAGAGAAGAAAAATAAGCATATTTTCCAGCGCCGTCGTGACGAGCGGCTTCTACACGTGGGCCACGACCTTGAAGTTTAACATAATATTGAACTAGTTTTGGATAATAGCTTTTTTTACCGGTGCGCGCATAATATGCTTTCGCATTACATTGATTTGCGCTATGCTCTTCGCGAAGCTTTTTGTTAAGGGTTCTAATCGCTGTACGTGCAGACTCTATTTCTTTAGCACCTGCCAAAGAAATGTGATCAAATGTGCCGATATAGTTAGTTGTGCGAGGTTGAGTAGTCATAAGATATTCTCCTTGGTTTAAATTATGATTCATTATACCATAAAAAAAGAGGGTTGTAAACCCTCTTTGTGCATTTAATTTGAATTAATTTTGGAGCGGGTAGAGAGACTCGAACTCTCAGCGTCTGATTGGAAATCAGAAGTGTTACCTTTATACCATACCCGCGTATAGTTATTTATGCTTCATCCACCGGACGGAAGCGAGATTTTAAAATGGTATCAATATTTCTATGATCGCGAACCACAATCTCAGAAGCCATATAAGCAACCTGGGAAGGAACTGTTTGGAATAAAGCAGATCTACCATTATAATCTGATTCGTCAATTACCAATCGAATATGCTGAATGCGATCATGTTTAGCAGGGAAACAAATATCTCTCATAATCGTTTTCGCCAGTTGGGCCTTAAAGCCAGGATCCGGACGGTATGTGGTTTCAGGCATAAGCTTATCATATAGCTGATCAACTCTACGACGGAGCTCCTTCAAGTTGATTTCTTTGATATTATCAATGCCATAATTCGTCATTTTAGGCAATTCAAATTCTTTTGCCTCGACCTTAGAAGCCGATAGAGCTGAAGCCCCCATTACAGGTACAAGTCCAAGAAATTTTAATAGTGATCTGCGTTTCATAATATAAGTCCTTTTCGTTTAATATAATTATTATATCATATTAAACCATGAATGTAAACCCTACATCCACTGTTTTTTCTTCTTTTTCAATTTCTTCCAAGACTTCGTGGAACCAGACCAATAATCGTCCCATGGATCGGGCAGTTTGTCTTTTCTTCTGATTTGAAACCCTTTACCATATTCAGCTTTGATTTCTCTACGATACAAGATATCAAATTTGTTCTGCTTCTTTTCTGGAGCAGTTCTTATTGAACGGCAATAGTGGTTTGCTTCCCAATAGATATGTCTTTTGGTTTTTTCAAGTACCTCGTATTGACAAATATTATCGGCGTCTATGAACCCCCAATAAGAACTTACTGAATAGTTATTTCTAAACTTATATAGATATTTGCAATATGTATATTTTTTCCATATAGCTTTCATTTTTATTCTCCTAAGTTGTTACTTAGAAGATATCTTGATTATCTCTATTCATTAGAATCCTGTATCTACCATTTTGTTACATCTTTCACATACATAAAGAAATTCATCTTTTTCAGAGACTTTCCATTTATGCCCTTTGAAATAACAAATGATTTTCTTTAACATATATTTCCTTTTGGTGGCTCACCAGAGAATTGAACTCTGCCAATGCCCTTATGAGGAGCTTCGTCGTAACCATACAGAGAGCCGTTCGTTTAATATGTGATCATTATACCATAAAAAAAGGAGTTTGTAAACCCCTAATTCATTTTATTCCTGCAATTTTATTCAAGAGAGAAATAATTAAACGGGGTCTTTTATCTTTTAATAGAAGATAACCATAAATGAATGGGGTAAGGGCAATCATCAGCGGCCAAAGAATCATCGTCGCTGTCAGATTTTCTTTGGTTAAAAGTTCCCGTTTCAATGTGAGAGGATCATCCCTCCAAATAATTTTAGCGCTCTTGTTCCATAACCGGAAATAGATTGCTCCCAAGGTCATATACCCCAGTATCAGAAAAGATAATGCGATAATTCCTATGAGTATATTAAAAATCATAATGTAGTCCTTTATTTAAAATTGGCGAAGGTCTTCGGAATCGAACCGAATTCTCAAGGTTTTGGAGACCTGCGGATTACCATTTTCCCTGACCGACGGACGGAAAGGGGGAGGGTTACCCCCCCTTCTTTATTATTTACCTGACATTCTCTTTAGAAGATCTTGAAGGTTAACCCAACCACCATCAGAAGTTTCTGAATCAGATTGTGTTTCATTGCCTTCTGTAGTTTGGCCGTCTTCTGCAGTCGGGCCAACTTGGCCTGCTGGTTCTGCGAATGCGATTGCCGGAGCAATCATAAGACCCAATGCTAGAAGCATTGATGTAATTTTAGTCATTTTATTTCTCTTTCTTTTTCTGTTGTATTTTAGCTAAAAACAGATTTATTGAAGAATCACTTTTCCGGTTTCGAATCAGGATTTTCACTTCCATCTGATAGGTATTTATTATATCTGGGTTTTACACCTCCGTATGTGACCCCAAATAGGGACAAACGACTACTCATTTTACCGTGCTTTGTTTTGTGCTCCTTTGAGAGCTTCGCCGCGGTTCTTTCTTCTTGTCTGCGTTGTTGTCTTGTCATCATATTTCTCCTAATATGTTTCAATAATATTGTCTGCAATGCCGTGTTTAATGCACTCTTCAGTGCTCAACCAAACATCTTCTTTAGGCAACAAATGTTTCCTAATATAAGCCTCGGTTTTACCTGTGCATTTCTTATAATGCTCAACCATATTTTTCGAGGTCTGTTCAAAACTCTTAACGCGCGCATGAAGCTCGTGTTCTTTACCCACACTACCTGCAGAAAATACGTGGGTCATGACCGTTGTATTCTGGGTAATATATCTATGTCCTTTTTCACCAGCCATGAGCAATAAACATCCACATGAAGCAGCTATTCCTAAAGCATAGGTCCAAACGGGGATTTTAGACTGTTTAAGCACATCAATTAAGTGCCAACAAGCAGCTAATTCCCCGCCTCGCGAATTAATATATAAATGGATTACCTCAGGCCTCTTAGACTCAGGTAACATATTGTATTCCATTATACCCTTAATGATAGGAAGGCAATTTTCCATACTGAATACATCAGTCATGAAAAGAACCCCATTCTCATGTAAAACCTGTCCCGGTGATTTTGGTTCGGGAGGTGGTGGAGAAGGGGGCTGCGCAGGCTCTATTTTAATGTTCGGTATGATCAATTATCTTCCTTTTCCATGTAATTACAAGTAATGGAAACGAGTTGTTTATAGCCTTCGGTTTCCCGATCTGGGTAACCGAATCTACCATCCTCATCGAATTCCATTGTGACGGTTTCGCTCAATGTCCTAGAACATTCAGACATATTCATATATTGCCATTTCATCAATTGATCATCAATCATATGACCACCAGGGTCAAATGACCATACTCGTACGACTAATTCAGCATATATACCAAAATTTAATAAATTCATCGATCACTATCCAATACTTGGTTGGTCACATAATCAACATACGACTGCCAAAGTCTTTGACATTCGCGCGCGACTGCAGCATTCATTTTAGCTTCTGCCTCTGAAACGGACTCGGCATCATTATCGAATATCAACGGTACACCGTCAATATCTGAAGATTTACATGTAATCGTCCAGTTCGTCACGCCCTGACCTTGATTATCAGTCTTAAGACTGATTTCATTTTCAAGGGTGAGATTGGTGGTTGTGACGGGCGTTAAAAAATATACGCCCGCGATGGTTATAAAAGCTGCTCCTACTAAGGATTTAGTCCAGGCTTTTCGAGTAACCATTTGTCTATAGGTTTCAGTCATTATCTATCCAACTTATCAACTAGAGGGTTAACTACAAACATGATGAAGAGCAACATTACAAAAAATCCAACGATAGAGCCGGAAATAAGGGTGCCTAACATAATTACTGTATACATTACATTCTCCTTTTGTTATGATATCATTATACCATAATTCGAATCAAATGTAAACCCCCTATTCAACTTTATTATATAGATATGCCTAAGATAGGTTTACAGGGGCATATCTATTGTGGTTGCGGGTAACGGACTTGCACCGCTGATCTTCACCTTATGAGGATGACGAGATAACTTCTTCTCCAACCCACGAAACTGTGACGGAATTCTGTTGCTAGGTTTCCGTCGGACCCCATGGAATTAAGCTGCTAGAGCGTAATTCTCAGTTGCAAAGTTATCGTTTGCATTTCTTGTTTTTAACCTATACGCGGTCAGCCGAACAGTCTAAGTTTTCTCTACGTCGTAGATCGATCCCAAGTCATCCCCATCACAAAGTTTCGTTTCTATAAAGTGTAGACGACGAAACTTTGTGGTGGAGATGGGCGGTTTCGAACCGCCGTCTCTTCCGATTTTAAGTCCACTTCAAACAACTATTAACTTTATGAGTGATTTAAGCGGACCTTCTCTTTCCGAGAGACTTCTCTAACCTAGCTAGGGCCATGAGATTGGCTATGCTACTGCAGCAGCTGCAGCTGCTGCGCATTCCGATAAGTCGGTGGAGTCGAACCACCAGAAGATCCGTTTAAATCACTCATTTAAGTATCGCATTCGGAAACCCGTCCGGCCAAAGGAGCAGCCCTTTCACGACTTATTACCATATAAACCGAATGCGATATCTAAATGAGTGATGTACTTATGCTTATTTATACCTCGTTTTATTTGTTTATGTGATTATTATACCATAAATACTCCTAAGAGTAAACCCCTATTTTACATTATTTCCAAATTAATTATACATATAAATAGTATCAGAAGTAGATCTGATAAAAGGTAAAGTAGTGTCAAGAGATTCAGACGAAGCACGCCACACTGTTCTCCTAAGTAAATTAGAAGAACTGGTAGAAAATCATCAAAAAAGTAGCGTACTCGATCATTTTACTGAAGATGAGGTCGAAGAGCTGAAAGATATTTTAAAAGAATATCGCAATAGACCTCATTATTATTGGGACGCCTCATTAAAAATGGTAGAACGCCATATGACATTGACCAATATATGGAAAGATTTTTATTCCTGGATAATCGGCTTATCATTGCTGCTAATAGCAACCACTAACATCTCAGACAAGCTTATTAGCTGGGCGAAGTCTCTACTGGGAATTATATTTTAATGATACCTTTTCACAGACTTAAATCAAATTTTATAGGGGGCGTTTTGGCATTAACCATAATGGCTGTCCCTTATGCTATATATCAAACCAGTGCGGAATTAACGAAGATTTCGAAACTAACCGACCCCGTTGTTGCTAATATGAGAATAATTGACGCGCGTAGAGTACCTAATTCAAATGCTATTTATATACATGTCAAAGGCGATAAAATAAGATCCTCTGAAGAATGTGGCCCACCTATTGCTATATCAGCTACATATGGCTCCAAGAGCTTCGAATCTATAGTATTTCTTGATGACTTAATTGTGAAACGAGAGGGTCTTTTAACACCAGAAATTCTATCTCTCGGAGAGGATGATAATGTCGGGGAATTAAGAAATCCTTATGCGCGAGAGGCTGAAAAGGATATAGATTTTGGTTGGTGGAAACTTGTACCTTATCCGGACTTTCCAGCTCTAATCTTCACCGTATTTCATGATTGTGGCGTGGGTGTAATCAAATCGGTCTTTACCATGACTGTTCCTAAGCCAACAGTCACACCTGCCACACAGAATGGCACACCTTTTATTCGTAATTATTAGATTTTTTATGTAGGATATATCTCTTATATTCCTGCCAACAATGATCCTTTTCGTGGTACCTAAAGTACCAATTTATCACATGTAGATGGAAAGGTAAGTGGTGACGAGAAGAATGAATCTACATGTATGTGAGTCTAGCACAGATTGACATTCCCTCAGGACCTCCAAAAAACTCAGAGATTCTAGTAGACCAACCGTAGCAAAAGCTTTGAATTCTTCTTCGCAATTTCGGATATCCTTGTTTATAAGGGTATTTATGTTACCAAGATTTTACGACTCTATCTGGATATAAGACGCGTTCACCGTCTTCGCATAAGCGCAAAGCTTTTTCTGCAGAACGATCACCCCAATCAGCTAACATGAAATAATCTTTCGCTTCTACGAAAGTCTCAAGAGCCGCTTCTAATGCTTTCACGCGAGCTTCTAGAGTCTCACAAGTTTCAACTAATACGGCTTGTGGATAATCTTCATAAACTGACATTTTATTCTCCTAACAAACAAATAACTTCTTTATTGATCACATCTTTATGAGGAACTGGCATGAAAGACTCTTGTCTAGACCATGCTTGGCATTCTAGTATACTGTAAAAGGTTTTATATTCGACCTCCTGAGTACCCGAAGAAAAAACAAAGATAATGACTGCAACGATCTTGATCATTATATATTCCTTCCTTAATAAGAGATTTACGAAAAGTGCTTTCCGATCCACGGTAAAGCTACAAAAAGAATGAATAAGAGGACGCCGAAGCTAATCCAATGGTTCCAGTCAATTGAAGCAAGAATATCGAGAGTCATAATTTGTCCCTTTTCGTTTAATATGCATGCATTATACCACAAAAAAAGGGGAATGTAAATCCCCTTTATGCATTTAATTCGTATTTAATTGTCACGGCCCTCGTCACGCCTTCGTTGTCTCTGTTTATATCGATACTCACTGATAAAATATACCAATAAGATAATCAAAAATATACCAAGACCAATAAGGTCGAATAGGTTTACGAAAACCGTCATAGATCTCTTTTCCCTTTATAAAGTGCTACGGCAACAGGAAATCTAAGTTTGCCATCCGGTGTTCTATTCTGAAATCTTACGGTTGCTTGTCCACCAACGTATTCACTCGCTTCAGCAAGCCGCTTAGAGTTAGTCTCGAAATCCCCTCGTAGTCCCGATTTCTGGGTTGACCCGTCACCAAGCTTAATTGATATGAATTTAGCATATCCAGCCCAATTTCCGAGCCCCTCATCAACTGAGATAATCTCAAATTCTTCATCTAAAAACTCTTTCCTTTTTAATAGAAACTTAGAGCGTTTTGCTTCATACTTTTCATCGTATCGAACCATTTGGCCTTCATAACCATCCTCAAGATA
>Ga0115548_1001638_pt1 | contig 11996 bp, 7 predicted proteins | sample COGITO_mtgs_1004_4_FD_87187 | JGI IMG/M metagenome (GOLD analysis project Ga0115548, IMG submission 87187) | Pelagic marine microbial communities from North Sea - COGITO_mtgs_100423 | ecosystem: Environmental > Aquatic > Marine > Epipelagic | place: Germany:Helgoland, sampling site Kabeltonne...
AACTGGTGGTATGTAATTTTCAAAAAATGGGGCTGTCTGTGAAAGAGTAACTACTGCATCTGAAGTACCATCCTTTAGCACATTAACAGAAGCCTCGATTACCAGTTTTGGATCGCTATTTTGCAGATCTATATCTATAACCTCCTCACAGGAGCTCAGTAATAGTATCACTAGAATAAAAAGAATATTTTTTTTCATAGCTTAAAATTTAAAATTATAAGTAATAGCTGGTATGATCCCAAATATAGAAAGTCTAACCGCCTCATTGTTTCCAGTGTCTGTATTTTCTCTAAATGATACAGAAGCAGCATTTTTTCTATTATATACGTTGTATACGCTAAAAACAATCTCATCACTCCAGTGTTTTTTTCTTTTATGTTTTAAATTCCAGGTGGCCGAAATATCTAGGTGATGAAAACTCTCAAGTCTACTTGCATTTCTTGCCTCGTATACAGGAACTAACTGCCCTTGGTACTCATATTGCCCTTGAGGAAATGTCCCAGGACGCCCGGTTTGAAATATAAAATTAGCTCCTAAAAACCATTTTTCACTCAGTTTATATTGAGCTGTTAGTGAGAAATCATGCGTTCTGTCCCAGGCTGTATTGTACCACTGCCCGTTGTTAATACCTGTTTCTATTGCGGTTCTTCCTGGTGTTCTTTGTTCAGATTTTGAAAGTGTGTATGCAATCCAGCCTTGCAAATTCCCTTTGGTTTTTCTTACTAAAAACTCCAAACCATATGCTCTGGTCTGTCCACTTAAAACAACTTGCTCTATGGCTTCATTTGCAATTAAATCTGCATCGTCAACATAATCAATTCGGTTTTTAACCTCTTTGTAATAGGCCTCCGCCTCTAGAGAGAAATTTTCAAAACCTTTAAAATAACCAACAGCAAATTGATCTCCTAGTTGGGGTTCTATAAATTGACCACTTGGAGCATATATATCAAATGGCGTGGGAGAAGACGTGTTGCTTATAAGATGAATGTATTGCGCTGTTCTGTTATAACTAGCTTTTATAGAGGAGCTTTCTGATACTTGATAGGCTGCAGATATTCTTGGTTCTAAGTTAAAAAACGACTTTATGGAGGCATCTCTTGCAACAGCAATTGTATCTACAGGTGTCGCTTTTTGATATACACCTAGATTTTGGTTGTAAATAATTGGGTTATCATTGGCGTAAACATTAAGAGATTCTTGACCTAACCTTGTAAAATTCGATAAACGAAGACCTGCCTGAATATTTAATTTTTCTGAGACTTTAATTGTTCCATCTATATACCCTGCGTTTTCAAAGGCATACTTGTCTGTTAGTTTTTTATAGTTTCTACCGCTGTTGTCTGTTGTTGGGAATATTTCTCCAGGATTAAATTTATAATAAATACTATTAAAGCCAAATTGTAATTTTACTGCATCAGACACATAGCTTGTTAAATCGTATTTGAAGTTAAAGTTTCTAATGCCAGTATCAAATTGAAACTCTGCAAATTTGAGTTCTAGACCATAGTAATAATCTGAATAAACCAATGAGAGGTTACTAAATAGGGTGTCATTAAATAAATGATTCCAACGTAGGTTTAGTGTTGTGTTTCCGAAGGTATTTCCGAAAACATCTCCAAGGTCAAAAGTATCTCTACCAAAATATCCAGATAAGAATAATTTATTTTGATCATCTATATCAAAACTCAGTTTGGTGTTTAAATCATAGAAATATGCAGTGTTGTCATTTCCCGGATCTACTAAAGGGATAAATAAATGCGCATAGCTGCTTCTACCACCAACGAGAAAAGATCCCTTATCTTTTACAATAGGTCCTTCAAGGAGCAATCTACTGGCCAGTAAACCAATACCTCCTGTGGCTCCAAATGCTCTTTTGTTACCATCTTTTTGGTAGATATCTAATACAGATGCGATACGTCCTCCATATCTAGCAGGAATGCCTCCTTTATAAAGGGTTAAATCTTTAATTGCATCTGGATTAAATACAGAGAAAAAACCAAATAAGTGTGAAGAGTTGTACAATGTTGCCTCATCTAGTAAAACCAGATTTTGATCTGCGGCGCCCCCTCTTACATTAAAGCCACTTGCTCCTTCACCAGCATTTGTAACCCCAGGAAGAAGCGTTATGGCTTTTAATACATCTGCCTCACCCAATACCACTGGTATTCTTTTTATTGTATTTGCTTTGAGTGTGGTTACACTCATTTGAGGGGTTTTTATGTTTGTTTTTTCAACGTCTGTTTCTAATATAACCACATCTAGCATCTGTGTGGTTTCAGACAACGAAATACTGTTGTTTACAGCAGCGTTTAGCGTTATGGTTTGCGAGTAGCTTTCAAAACCTAGACTTGTATATATGACCTGGTGGGTTCCTTTGGGTAATGTGATAGAGTAGAAACCATACTGATTTGTAACCACGCCAGTTTGTAGGCTAGGAATTAGTACATTAACTCCTATCATTGTCTCCCCAGATTGGGCCTCAGAAATTGTACCACTAAGGGTAAATTTTTCTTGACCAGTCATTACAGATACTGACAGTAAAATTAGTATTGCGAGTATATTTTTCACAGATTTGGTTTTAAACAAAAATAAAGCCTTTAGATATGTAGACTAAAGGCTTTAACGAAAGTTTAATTTATATTTTCTAATATGGAATTAAATGTGCCGCTAGGTTTCATTTGTTTATTAACAAGAGCAAGTGTGGGTATATAGTATCCATCAATGTCTTGTGGTGTTCCTTGGGCATCCAATAATTCTTTTAATATTACCTCTTTATTTTGATGGAGCTGCAAGTATGCTTTTTTGAATTGGTTTTGCAAAGCAGTATCCTTTTGTTGACTAGCTAGAGCCTCTGCCCAATAAAGTGCTAGATAAAAATGGGACCCACGATTGTCCAACTCATTTACTTTTCTGGAGGGACCTTGATTGTTTCCTAATAATTTTTCTGTTGCCTGATCTAAAGTTTCAGATAATACAATTGCTTTGCTGTTGGTATATTTAGTACCTAGGTGCTCTAAAGAAACAGCGAGTGCTAAAAACTCTCCCAAAGAGTCCCATCTTAGGTGTCCTTCTTTGGTAAATTGTTGCACATGTTTTGGAGCAGAACCTCCAGCACCTGTTTCAAAAAGACCACCACCATTCATTAGGGGTACGATAGATAGCATTTTAGCACTTGTTCCTAACTCTAAAATTGGAAATAAATCTGTAAGGTAGTCTCTTAATACGTTTCCTGTTACAGATATTGTGTTTTCACCATTTTTAACTCTTGCAAGTGTGTAATGTGTTGCCTTTTCTGTAGATAGTATTTTTATATCCAGACCACTTGTGTCGTGGTCTTTTAAATAGGTATTCACTTTTTTTATCAGCGCAGCATCGTGAGCTCTTTGGTGGTCTAACCAGAAAATTACAGGCCAGTTTGTTGCTCTACCTCTTGATACGGCTAGTTTTACCCAGTCCTGTATTGGTAAATCCTTTACTTGACACATTCTCCAGATATCTCCTTTTTCTACCTTGTGTGATGTTAGGATGTTTCCAGCATCGTCTATAATACTAACTGTCCCAGCAGTTGATATTTCAAAAGTTTTGTCATGAGATCCATATTCTTCAGCTTTTTGAGCCATAAGACCAACATTTGGAACTGTACCCATTGTGGTTGGATCAAAAGCTCCGTGTTGTTTACAAAAATCTATGGTAGCTTGGTATAAAGGGGCATAACTGCTATCTGGAATAATTGCTTTAGTATCTTGTTGTGCTCCTTTTGCATTCCACATTTGGCCAGAAGTTCTTATCATAGCCGGCATCGAAGCATCAATAATAACATCACTAGGGACATGAAGGTTTGTAATTCCTTTATCACTATTTACCATGGCAAGATCTGCTTGCCTGCTATATATAGAATCTATTTCTGCTTTAATTTCTGAAACCTTAGTAGCAGGTAATTGGTCTAGCTTACTAAGTAGATCCCCAAAACCGTTTCGAACATCTACACCTATGTTGTTAAATTCTGCACCATATTTTTCAAATAATTCTGCGAAGTATACCTCTACGGCATGTCCAAAGATAATTGGATCACTTACTTTCATCATAGTAGCTTTCATGTGCAGAGAAAGTAAAAGACCTTTGTCTGTGGCGTCCTTTATTTGCTGTTGTAAAAAGCTGAGTAGTGCTTTTTTATGCATCACTGTTGCATCAATAATTTCTCCAGAGAGTAGTGAGATATTCTCTTTTAAAAGGTGTTTATCTCCTGATGTATCTGTAAGTTGAATTTTAACACTTGTTGGTTTTTCAATGGTAACTGAGATTTCATTGTTTTTAAAATCACCCTGGCTCATTGTAGCTACATGTGTTTGTGAGCTTGAGGACCAAGCGCCCATTTTGTGTGGGTTTTTCTTGGCGTAATTCTTTACAGCTTTTGGTGCACGACGATCACTGTTTCCCTCTCTTAAAACAGGGTTTACAGCACTCCCCTTAATTTTATTGTAGGTTGTTAGGGTTTTCTTTTGCTCTTGTGTTACTGCTTCTTCTGGGTAGTCAGGAATAGCAAATCCTTTTGCTTGAAGTTCTTTAATAGCGGCAAGGAGTTGGGGCACAGAGGCACTAATATTTGGGAGTTTTATAATGTTGGCATCCGGGCTTTTAGCCAATTGCCCTAGTGCTGCAAGTGCATCAGTAACACGTTGGTCTGGGGTTAAATATTCTGGAAAATTTGCTAATATTCTTGATGCAAGTGATATATCACTAGTTTGTATTGAAATATTAGAAGTTGCAGTAAATGATTTTACGATAGGTAAAAAAGAATGTGTTGCCAGAAATGGCGCTTCATCTGTTTTTGTATATATGATTTTAGCTGTGCTACTCATTTAGTTATTTTTTTGGATTGCAAATATACGAATTTGAGTAGCTTTTTAAAAGGGTAAGTGGCTTATTGTGCTTGTATTTACACAAGTTAGTAGTGTATATTTTTTTAATTGTAATTGTTTGAAGTCTAACATTTAAAAAAGCCATATCATTGTATTGCTACATTGGTATGGCTTTGTGTAAAATAGCACTCTGCAGATTGACCCTTAGATCATGATTGTCGTGTATTTTACAAAGAGTGTTTTGTTTTTTTAGGTAAACAATACAAATTGTATAATACCAGCAAAACAAATACACATACTACTTTTGAAATTATCTCAACCCTTTTTGAAGGGAGTCCTCAATAAAAAAAAGTAGCAATACTAATAACGTGTTTCTACATTTAAAAGCATAAGCTATTAACTATCTCAAATATACACGATTAATAAAAACGCAAAAATATATTAAGTGTTTTGTTTTCAACCCGTTATGAACACAGTTTGTTAACTTTTGTTCATAAAAAAAGCGACTTGAAATAAGTCGCTTTTTTTTGATATATGTGATAGGAGACTAGTATCTCTTCTCTTTAATTCTTGCTTTTTTACCAGTAAGACCTCTAAAGTAGAATATACGTTTTCTACGTACAGCACCTTTTTTGTTAATCTCAACTTTTTGAAGCGCAGGCATGTTTACTGGGAAGATTCTCTCAACTCCAACAGTACCTGACATTTTTCTGATTGTAAAAGTTTTTAAAAGTCCAGTACCTTTCACTTGGATTACAACACCTCTAAAAAACTGCGTTCTTGTTTTTTCTCCTTCACGAATTTCATAGAATACTGTGATTGTATCACCTGCAGAAAATTCTGGGAAGTCTTTTTTTGTAACAAATTCGTCTTGAACAAATTTTATTAACGATTCCATAGTATTAATTTATAATGTTAAACCAAAGTAACATGCACGTATTTCGCCAGAGGTTAAATTAATTGGCTGCAAAAATACCTAATTTTTGTTATGTAGCAATTATTTAGGCCACTATTTTGATTGAAAACTGAAAATTTCAGAAATCACCCTACATAGACTCTTGAATCCATCGATCAATTTTATCCTCAAGTAAGGCCAGTGGTATGCAACCAGTTTCTAAAACTTGATTATGAAATTCTCTTATATCAAACCGATCTCCCAGTTGTTTGTTGGCCTTTGCTCTTAGGTGTTGCAACTTTAATTGCCCAACTTTATAAGAGAGCGCCTGCCCTGGGTTAGCCATATATCGCTCAATTTCACTTATAATACCTTCTCTTGATTCTGCTTCATTATCCAAAGAGTATTGGATTGCTTTCTCACGACTCCATCCTTTGGTGTGCATTCCGGTATCCACAACAAGTCTAATGGCTCTGTGCATCTCTGCTCCAAGCATTCCAAAGTATTGATATGGATCTGTATATAGCCCTAACTCTTTACCCAAAGATTCGCAATATAGTGCCCAACCTTCACCATAACCACTGTACCACAATGTTTTTCTGAAATCTGAGAGGGCCTGATTTTCTTGTGTTAATGATATTTGATAGTGGTGTCCTGGTATGGCCTCGTGTAAAAACAAAGACTCATCACTATAGGTGTTGTATTTTGTAGCATCAGGTATGGGGGTGTAAAAAATACCTGGACGCGTTCCATCGAGTGATCCTGGGTTATACTCTGCACTAGCAGATTTTTCTCTAAAAGCCTCTGTTTGTCTTACCTCAAAAGCTGTTTTTGGTGTTTTGTCAAATAATTTTTCTAGACTTGGCTTCATCGTAGAATGAATAGTATTAAAATTTGCAATTACCTGTTGTGGGTTTTTAAAAGGCATTAATTCTGGATTGCTTCTTACATCATTGAAAAATTCTTTTAAGTCTCCTTTAAAGCCTATTTTATTTTTAACTGCTTCCATTTCAGATAAAATTCTGGCCACCTCATTAAGACCAAGAGTGTGGATTTGATCTGCGGTCATATCTGTGGTGGTGTATAATTTTATTTGATGTTTGTAGTAAGCTTCTCCTTGGGGTATGCCATCAATACCTGAACTTTCTCGACCACTTTCTAAATACGTTGTTGCTACAAAATCATGTATACTTTGATAGGCTGGGATCACTTTGTTTGTGATCATATCGCTGTATAGCTTGGTTATTTGTTTTTTATCTTCCTGAGAAAAACTAGCAGGGATATTTTGGACAGGGGTGTAAAATAAATGTTGCTCTACAACTGGATTTGTCATCTCTTTTAATTGTGGAATCACTTTTTTAATCAATGATTTTGGCAACACATATCCTAACTCGATACCTTCTTGCATATTAGTTTTGGCGCTATTGAGCCACTGCAGATATCCCTCCACGCGCTGGGTCCATTTTTTATAATCTGAGAGCGTCTTAAAGGGTTGCGCGCTTGCACCACTTGCCAATTGCCCAAAAAATAAATTTGCAGACCACATTTGATCTATCGGTAAATAAGCATGATTTTTAAATGCTAGGCGTTCTAGATTTCGCTCGCATTCCCAACGTAAAACTTCTTGACTCATTTGTTGCTCCTTAGTAAGAGAGGCCTTGTCATAACTGTTTACTTTTTTTAAGTAGTCTGTGTAGTATGCTTTTTGTTTATTAATATGATTTGCAGAAAGTGCGTTTGTATATAAATCATCATATCTGTTGTCTCCGCTCGTTGTTGCTTTAATGGGATCTAGTAACAACCCTTGCTCATAGTATTTTTTCAACATAGGCTCAAAGCTTGCCTGTGTACTAATTTTAGATGTGTTTTTAGTTTGGTTTTTGCATGCCCCAATTAGAAAGGGTATACACACTAGGGAAAGAATGATTTTTTTCATTTTGTGGGTTTTATTATTACTACAGTAAAAAATTTTGTAAACAAATGTAATGAAACCAGTAGTATTGAGTCTTTATATTTTTTGTTTCTTAAACACTAAAATAGCCAAGTAAGACCAAGTAAAAAAGACTAATTTAGTATCTTGCAAGGACCTTAAAATTAAATAATATGTATAGCTCAAAAATAAGCGGTGTAGGGCACTATGTGCCAGAAAATGTTGTTAACAATGATGATCTTTCTAAACTAATGGAAACTAATGATGCTTGGATCCAAGAGCGCACGGGTATAAAAGAGCGAAGACATATAAAAAAAGGAGATGGAAATAACACCTCTATTATGGGCGCTAAGGCATCAAAAATTGCAATGCAGCGCGCCGGGGTTACTCCCAAAGATATAGACTTAATTATTTTTGCAACCCTTAGTCCAGATATGTACTTTCCTGGAGGAGGAGTACAGTTGCAAGAATTATTAGAAATGGATACTGTTCCCGCATTAGATGTACGTAACCAGTGCAGTGGTTTTGTATATTCTTTATCTGTAGCAGATCAATTCATAAAAACAGGGATGTATAAAAATGTTCTAATTGTTGGTAGTGAAAACCACAGTGGTGGTCTCGATTTTACAACCAGAGGCCGAAGTGTCTCTGTTATTTTTGGAGATGGAGCAGGCGCTGTAGTGCTCTCAAGAAACCAAACTGGAGCGGGAGGTATTTTATCTACTCACTTACATAGTGAAGGAAAACACAAGGATGAACTTGCCCTTCAAGGACCCAGTACAGGTCACTGGGTGCCAGAACTATTAGCAACCAATCCTCAGGAAGATATTCCATATTTCCCCTATATGAATGGTCCGTTTGTTTTCAAGCATGCAGTTGTTCGTTTCAGTGAAGTGATACAAGAGGGGTTACTGGCCAATAATATAAATAGCGATGACATTGATATGTTGATACCTCATCAAGCCAATCTAAGAATTTCTCAGTTCATTCAAAAAAAGATGCAATTGCCCGATAGTAAAGTGTTTAATAACATACAAAAATATGGGAATACCACGGCTGCTTCAATACCAATTGCATTGTCTGAGGCCTGGGAGCAGGGAAAAATAAACGAGGGTGATCTTGTGGTATTGGCTGCCTTTGGAAGTGGCTTTACTTGGGGAAGTGCAATAATTAGGTGGTAGTGATAGCCAATAATATTAATTTAAAACGCCTCTCAAAAAATAATATTTGAGAGGCGTCTTCATTTAAACAAACCTAAAAATGAACGTTTATATTTATTTAATGAACGGCTAATTCAATTAATTATAACATCTGTAATAGGGCAACTTTCTTTAAAGACGAAAATCTTTATGTGCTGTTGCAGTTTTTTTTAAATAAAATGCCATAACTAAACAAAGATGCTACCTTTGTTGTATAATTTGTAATATATACACCCTAGTATGAAAAAAACATTAGTTCTTGGGGCTAGTCTAAAGCCTGATAGATATGCTAACATCGCTATCCATAAATTACGAGAGAATAACCACCAAGTTGTTGCCATTGGCATGAAACAAGGAGTGGTAAATGATGTGAGTATCACAACAGAAAAAGAGCTTTTTGAAGGCGTAGATACAGTTACTTTGTACCTCAGTGCTATGCGGCAAGAGGCGTATTATGAGTATATTTTATCTTTACCTCCAAAACGAGTTATTTTTAACCCAGGCACAGAAAATCCTTCTTTCTACACCATTTTACAGACGCATAAAATACCCTATGAAATTGCTTGTACTCTAGTACTCCTTAGTACGAATCAGTACTAAGCCAAGGTAGGTAAGAAATCCGTTTAAAATCAAAATAAAGAAGCCAAACTCAAAACCAAACCAAAGGCTAGAAAAAAAACTTATGCCATACCCTACAAAAGGAGTAAGGATTGCTACCATTGGAACATATTTGTCTTTTACTTTTTGTTTTGAGAATAGCCCAAATCCGTACAAGCCAAGAAGAGGCCCATAGGTATAGCCTGTGAAAATAAATAATTTTTCAATTACAGAGGCGTCTCCAATTAGATAGTTAAAACTAACAATCACCAATACTAATGCCAAAGACATGGCAATATGTACTTTTTTACGCACTTTTATTTGATCTGCTGGCGTATGCTTTTTTTCGATATCTAGTATATCAATACTAAAGGAGGTAGTGAGTGAAGTAAGGGCACTATCTGCGCTAGAATAGGCCGCTGCAATAAGCCCAAGCAAAAAGAAAACACCGATGCCCCAACCAAAATTATCATTCATTGCTATGGTAGAAAAAAGCTTGTCTTTCTGAGCATCAATTCCATTTTGCTCAGCGTATACAGTAAGTAAAAGCCCAAGGCTTAGAAATATTAAATTAACAACAGTAAGAACAATGGTAAACCAAAACATGTTTTTTTGAGCATCCTTTAAGTTGCGGCAGGTCAAGTTTTTTTGCATCATGTCTTGATCCAAGCCCGTCATTACAATGGCAATAAAAATTCCACTAATAAATTGTTTAAAAAAGTAATTACTGCTTTTGTAGTCATCAAAGAAAAAGATTTGTGATAAATCACTTTGTGCTATAAAATCAATAATACCCTGATCACCAATGCCTAGCCCATCAGCAATATAATATATTGCAACTCCAACAGCTATAAGCATAAAAAGGGTTTGCAGGGTGTCTGTCCAAACAATCGTTTTAATACCACTTTTAAAGGTATACAGCCAGATAAGTAAAATTGTAATGGTAACAGTAAGCCAAAACGGTACTCCCATTGCATTAAAAACAAGATCCTGCAATACAATAGCCACCAAATAGAGTCTAAAACTAGCTCCCGTAATTCTTGAGAGTAAAAAGAAAGAGGCTCCTGTTTTATAGGATGCGGTTCCAAACCTGCTTTCTAGATAGGTGTATATGGAGGTTAAATTTAGCTTGTAGTACAACGGTAATAGCACAAGCCCAATAACAGCATATCCAAGAGTGTAGCCTAATACAACTTGAAAATAATTAAAACTACCTGCCTGTACAGCACCAGGTACAGAAATAAATGTAACCCCACTTAAAGAGGCGCCAATCATACCAAAGGCTACCAAATACCATGGTGATTGCTTCCCGGCTTTAAAAAAATCTGCATTACTACCTCCTTTATTTGTAATGTATGAAATCACTAGTAGTATAGAGAAATAACCCCCAATAAGTAAAAGTATGTGTAGTGGTTGCATAAAATGTTTTAAAAATTTTGACTTTAGGTAAAAATATAAAAGTTTGGTAAGCTAACCTTTTCTATTTTGTTTATTTTTGAATTGCTTTGCTGGCGGTTTAAAAAAAAATAAAAAAGAAAAATGCGACACTTTTTATTTCTTGTTACGTTGTTTTTTTGTTCAATATATCCTTCTCTAGGGCAAGAATATATCAGGATGATTGATGATGGGTCTTATTTGGTTTCAGAGATTGTGGCTAGTGGTGAAGCCTATTTTTTAGATAAAGATAAGGGCCGAGGTTCTGGATACAAGCAATTTAAGCGTTGGGAGTATATGGCAAATCAACTAATGGATGCAGATGGTTATCTAACCTCACAAGCAGATAAAGTAGTAGCGTTAGAACGCTATAATAAATACCTTAATCAAACTGCAGATTCTAGAAAACAGCTATCAGATAACTGGACAGAAATAGGACCTACATACTGGAATGCCACAACACATTGGAGTCCTGGTGTAGGAAGAATAACTGGTTTTGCTGTAGATGCTGCAAATAACAACCACATCATTGTTGGAGCAGAAAACGGGGGTGTTTGGAGAACTATAGATGCTGGTGAAACTTGGAGTCCTTTGTGCGATTATTTTTCAAACATGGATGTATATAGTGTCACTATTGATCCCTCCAACTCAGACACGTATTTTTTTGGTTCTAGTAGTGGACGTATATATAAATCTGAGGATACGGGAGCAACTTGGAATGAGCTTGTAGATCTAGGTAACTCAAAAATTAATAAAATTTTAATGAACCCAGACAATACAGATATCCTTTTTGCATCATCAGAAAATGCTGGGCTTTTTACAAGCTTTGATGGAGGTGATACCTGGTCTTTTCCCATTACTGACGATAATAGATCATACGATATTGAGTTTAAGCCCCAAGATCCTTCCATTGTTTATGCTACAGGGGAAAAGTTTCATAAATCTACAGATGGAGGTTTAACTTTTGAAACCATAACTAGCACCTTTGAAGTGAATCCCAAAATGATGGGTGTTACCCCAGATGATAGTACTGTTATTTATGTGATCGAGTCTGAGGGAGGCAGTTTTAATGCATTGTATAA
>Ga0115548_1001644_pt1 | contig 11950 bp, 6 predicted proteins | sample COGITO_mtgs_1004_4_FD_87187 | JGI IMG/M metagenome (GOLD analysis project Ga0115548, IMG submission 87187) | Pelagic marine microbial communities from North Sea - COGITO_mtgs_100423 | ecosystem: Environmental > Aquatic > Marine > Epipelagic | place: Germany:Helgoland, sampling site Kabeltonne...
TCCGAGGCAGGAGAGAATATACATCTCATCGCCGGCCGCTTCACGGTAGAGCGTATACAGCTCACGAAAGACTTGTAGGCGTGTCTTGGTCGGATCGACAAAGCGATTACCGATCCCATTGAAGTCGATCTTGATGTAACCGAAGCCGCGTTCACGCGCATCGTTGATGATGTTGAACAGAAATTTCTTCGACTCTGGATGATCGGGATTGATCCAGTTCGCACCTGCTGGGTGGAACGGATTCGCATTCATGAAACTCGCGATGCCTTTGGCATTGCTCTGAATGGCGTCCGAGTGCTCAGCAGCCCACGGATGCGCAGGATTGATCATCAAAGGCGCAAACCACACACCAGGAATATTACCTGATTCGCGAATACGCTTGGCAACGGACGCCATACCATCGGGAAACTTTTCGTTGGCGCTCCAGTCGCCATCCATTTTTTGGTAACCGTCGTCGATCTGAATGATGCCTTTGCCAAAAGTGTTTGGGTTAGCCTCGATGGTATCGGTAATGCCCAACACGTGGGCGGCATCGATCTTAGTGGTGCGATCATACCAACTACACCAACCATAGACCGCGCCCTTGTTGCGGCGCACACCATGTGTCGTCGCCACCCAGCGCGTCCAGATGTCTGTCGAAGTCGTCGACCGCTCAAACGAGAAGATCATCTCTTCACTGCGACGACTTTCGCCCGCACGCACGAGCACCCCATCCATATTGGCCGATGCGACCACCGCCTGCCCCACAAATTGGACATTACAATACGCCTCAGCTGGCCCGACTGGCCCCACGAGAAAACCATCGCCATTGGATCGATACAGCATCGCGGCTTCGTTCAAAGTCGCCTCCGCAAGATCAAGCGTGAGCGCTGCCTTATCCTGCATGAGTGGTGTCACGAGCCACTCCGACGCATTTTCGACACTGAACGTGCCGCCTGATTGGTTGCGGGTATCGAGCAAATCAAAGGCATTCAAGTTAACGTTCTGCTCACTGCGGTTATGAAAGACGGCCTGCACGGTAAAGGCACGCAAACTCTTCAATCGCTTCAACGTCAATGTGTATTGAAACGCATCATTGCCAAAAGTCACCGTGCTAATCACCGCATCACCAAACGGCGTGGTGCCGACCGTCTCGCTGACTGGGGAAAGCAGCGCAGTGCCCTGCATGCCCACCCGCTGTTTCTTTCCATCTTTGGAATACACCGCCGACGAAACGCCCTGAAATTCAGCAATGCCCTCCGCATTTACTAAGATCCGCTGCCCATCCTCGGACAAGCGAACCCAGGCCGCATCCGCAGCCACGGCAATCGATTGGAAACAGAACGCCAACGCGCCCGCTAATAATAATTTGGAATGTTTCATATGTATTATACTTTTCTAAAAAAAATTTAGTTAAGACTAACGAATAAAGGCGGTAGCTAATTGATCAGACATCACAGCCTAGTAATAACAGCTTCGTCTAGTATGCTTTTTTTTTTCGAAGCATAAGGATGATCAGCACCGTAAATGCAACAATCAGGGCAACTGATCCGGCCAGCTCAAACGAGCTTTTATCGTGACCATCCATAACAGGCGATAATGATGCGTTTTCTTGTATCGATTGAGCACTTTGCAAGCTAGAGAGATACGCATAAGAATCGATTACCGCAGGATCGGACTGGCTTGAAGTGTCATATGCATATATGATCTTTTTCAATAAATAGCTCATAAATATCGACTGCTCGTGGCTTGATTGACTAGTTACGATGCGTCATCGAATACGGGAGGGCGCCTTCAGTCGTCCCCCAGTCGGATGGCTTGGAGCCCATCACAAAATCAATCGTTCCTCCGTCAACGAGCACGTCGTGCGGCAAAAAGTTTTTATCCCATGCCTGACCGTTGATCTGCATGCTCTGAATATACATATTCTCTGCGGAGTTGTTGCTTGCGGTGATCACGCAGGTATTACCATTGGGTAAATTCAGAGTGACTTCATCAAAAATGGGGCTGCCGATCGTGTATTCGGGAACTGAATGTAAATAAGGATAGAACCCCATCGCAGTGAAAATATACCACGCCGACATCTGTCCGGCATCTTCATTGCCACCGATCCCCCATGTATCATTACGATATTCTTTTTCCAAAACGAGGCGCACCCATTTCGCTGTCTTAGCAGGCGCGCCGACATAATTATAGGCATACAGCGCGTGCTGATCAGGCTCGTTGCCGTGCCAATACTGACCGAATACCTCGGAGCTATTACGCCCACCCTGCACGGTAAGAAACTCATCGAGTCTGGCTTCAAAAGCATCATCGCCGCCCATCAGGTTAATGAGCCCCTGCGTGTCCTGCATCACATGCCAGCTCCACTGCCAGGCATTGCCCTCGCAATAGTCGTCATTGCCGTGGCCCGTATAGGTAATCGGATCGAAGTCGTCCGGATAGGACCAGTCACCAGCCTTATCCTTGCCGCGAAAAAAACGCGTCTCCGGATCCCATAGTTTTTTATAGTTCTGGGCTTGAGTGTAGAAGAATTCAGCGTCTTCGTCTTTGTTCAAAGCTGCTGCAAATTGGCCGATATTAAAATCGCAGTAAGCGTGCTCGATGGAGCGAGTCACATTGATATAGGCCGGATGAGCCACATAACCGAGCTCGAGGTAATCCTCCAAGTGAGCGCGACGCCCCAAAACCGTAGCGTTCTTCTTCACCAGTGCAAACGCGGCCTCTGTATCGAAATCACGGATACCTTTGGCATACGCATCGGGAATCACCACGTCTGCCCAGGTGCCCGGCATGATCTGCGTATCCTTATTCGCAAGTTTCCATTTGGGACCCCAGCCGCTGTCGCGGTAGTCATCCAGCATGGTCTTGATGACGTCCAGTTGCACGTCCGGATTAATCAGCGTGTAGAGCGGATGCGCGGCACGAAAGGTATCCCAAAGCGATAGCACGGAGTAGTGAGTGTGCCCGGCGGTCTTATGCACCTTTCCGTCCATGCCGAGATACTCACCATTGACATCGTTAAAGGTCTGAGGGTGGAACATGACATGATACAGCGCAGTGTAAAAGTTGGCCTGTTGATCTGGCGTGCCCCCTTTGGCGTCGACCTTTGCCAACTGCTGATTCCAATCAGCGCTTGCCTGCTGGCGAACCGCATCAAAATTCCAGTGGGCTAATTCGGCATGCAGATTCAGCTTGGCATTGGCCTCACTGACATAGGAAATCCCTACTTTGACCAGCAGTGATTCACCGGCATTCGTCGAGAAGTTCACAGTGCCCCCCGCTTCACCTTGATCGACAAACACGACTGGCTTGCTGAACTCCATATAGAAATAGGTCGAGTGCTCACGCCATGCCGTCGTATGCGCGACACCACTGAGAGTCGTAGGGCTCTCCTGCCGCATCGCACCGTTCATCGAGCCCCGCCTGTGCCTCGCCCAGTGAACTCCCTTGTTTAAATCAACCAGCACACGAGCCGAATCCGACTTTGGAAAGGTATAGCGATGAATCGCAGCACGCGTAGTGCAGGTCATCTCAGCGGTGATGTCCATTTCTTGAATGACTGCCTTGTAGTAACCTGGCTCTGCCCACTGCTGACTCGCAGGCACCTTCACTGTCGTGCCCAGTTCCTTGTTCCCAGTGGTCGGGAGCATTACCACCAGTCCATACGAGCCACAACCAGTGCCCTGCAAGTGAGTGTGATTGAATCCAATCAGATCCTTATCATCATTATGATAACCACACGGCGCAGTCGTCTTATTGAGAGGCCCCGGAGAGATCATCCCGAACGGACGAATCGCCGCCGGGTTAATCTGCGCACTTGAGGCAGTGCCGAGGAACATATTAACTCGGTCGGTGTAGTCGACAGCGGCGACCACAAGGGGAGCCAGCGCAAAGAGGATGAGGGATGACAATTTAAATTTCATAGTATACGATAGAGAGGGACGATTTGATGCAAAGTAAAATACCATTAAGTTGCCCATCAGAACATACGCGTATGCGTAAACTTTCTATGCAATTGCGACAGCCAATGCTTCAACACACATCAGAGCTTAAACACAACGCCACTGCATCAGCCTAAACGTCGGCCTTATGGAAATCCGCTTCGATTTCCTCCAAAGATCGACCGGCTGTTTCTGGCATCCACTTCCAGACCATAAAAATCTGCGGCACCAGAATCGCGGCGAAGATAAAGAACGTCACAGCAGGGCCGACGGCTTCGCGTAGGCTTGGCGTGAATTGACCGACAATGGTATCGGTCGCCCACATTGTCAGAATGACAATCGCCATCGCATGTGAGCGAATATTGGTCGGAAAGATTTCCGAAGCGAAGATGAATTTGATCGGCCCGAGGGAAAACGCAAAGAACGCGACAAAGGCACACATCAATACAATCAGCATGGTGTTGGCTCCGCTATTAAAGCTCGCACCGATGCCGGCTAAGCAAGCGATGGCACCGATGGTGCCGAACTGCAGCAATTTACGGCGGCCGACCTTGTCCACAAAGGCCATCGCGATGGTCGTAAAAATCATATTACAAAAACCGATCACCGCCATGCCGCTCAAGGCTCCGTCCGCCTTCAGGCCGGCGTCTTCCAACATAGAGGTGCCGTAGTAGAACACCACATTGATGCCACTAAATTGAGCGAACGCCGCCAACAGCATGGCGATGATTAGGGGCTTGCGATACTTCTGACTAAACACATCGAGGAAGTTCGTTTGAGTGGCACTTTCTTTAGCCACCGTCTGCTTGATCGTTTCGAGTTCCTGCTTCGCACCATTACGAAAGATACGGTTGAGCACCTTGCCCGCTTGCTCGTGGCGTCCCACCTTGACCAACCAACGCGGGCTCTCTGGCAGCAGCGCCGCCAACACGAGGAAAAACAGGCCTGGCACCAACTCCGAGGCAAACATCGCACGCCAGGTCTCGTCGGCCACAAACCATTGCATAAAGCTGCCCTCAGCCGCGGTATCAGCAACCGAAGCCGCCCACTGATGCAGGAAATAATTATTAAACAACGCGATCATGATGCCCAGGGTAATCGCAAACTGGAACATCGTGACCAAACGACCGCGCAAGTGCGTCGGTGAAATCTCGGAAATATACAGCGGGCAGACCATGGCGGAAATACCCACACCGAGGCCACCCAACCAACGGGCAAACACAAGCAACTCAATATTCGTGGCCCATGCACTGCCGATCGCCGACAGTAACATCAACACCGCAGCGAGTAACAGATTGCGGCTACGGCCAAACTTGTCGCTCAACCAACCTGACAGGCCGGAACCAAACACCGCACCCAACAGGCCGGAGCTTACGAAGAAGCCCTCCATCGCTGGCGACAGAGCGAACTGTAATTTAACCGAACTGATCGTACCGGAAATGACAATCGCATCAAACCCCCAAAGGAGTCCTCCGAGAGCGGATGCGATACAGATAAATACCAAAAAAGGTAAATGAGGTTTATGGATTTCTGAATGTTTGGATTCGTTTTGCATGGCGTTATCTGGTCGTTGATTGATTTTCATTAAAATTCCCGCACGTCAGTCTTCTTCAATGTGCATAAAAGAGCGCAGCCGCACCGATCAATCCAGCACGGTTCGGATGCTGAGCGGCGACAATCTCGACCTGCCCCGGATCGCCCCAGATGAACTTGGCCACCGTCTCGCGAAAGCTCGCCAGCACTGGCTCAGGTGAATTCATTAGCCCACCACCGATGACAATTCGCTGCGGATCATACAGATGGATAAACGAGACCAGCGCCTCACCCCAGATGCGGTAGCAATGTTCTTGCACGGCACTGGCACAGGCATCGCCAGTAGCCGCATGCGTCAAGAGTTCCTCAAAACCGATCGCATCCAACTCCCGCAAGCTGCTCTCCGAATACAAAGCATGACTGCGTATCAGCTCCGGTAGCACCCAGCCCGAAGCCTCGCTCTCTAGGCAGCCCACGGCACCACAGGTGCACTGGCGTCCTTCGGAATGCACTAGAATGTGGCCACCGAGAATCCCACCGCTGAAATGTGATCCCGTCACGAGCTTGCCATCGAGCACCACTGCAGTGCCGATTCCCGTGCCAAAGGTCACCATCATCAAATCATCCACTCCCTGCCCGGCACCATAACACCACTCACATAGCAATGCCCCTCGCGCATCATTATCCATACGTAACGACAGGCCGGTGCGCGCGCGCGCCCATTTGCAAAAATCAAACCCGACGGCATCGTCGTATTTGCCATTGGTTGAGAGCACCTTCATCGCTCGATTATCGACCAGCCCCGTGCACAGGACGCCAATGCCCTCGCAAGACTCCAGCGTAGTCCGCTGCTCCACACATAACGCGCGCAGATGCTCCAGCACCTCATCGAGATGCCCCTCGAGCGAACCCTGCGCATTGGCAGGACAGGTCAAGCTAGCCATCACCTTACCATGATCGACCAAACCGAATTTAGTGCGGGTTCCCCCGAGATCAATTGCTGCAATCATATTAGGTTCTGACGTAGGCTTTCAAAGTCGCACACTCGTGCCCAACGGACTCACCGTAAGGTCGAATCGTGTAAGTGCCGACTACTGCGGGCACGATAAAGGTCTCGGCATAGTGCACGACAAAAGGCTCAAAGTCATTGGTCGGACTTTCGACAATCGCCTCGCGACCTTCGACTAGGTTGATCACGTTCACACCGCCCTCGGTATCATGCGGCACTGTATCCGTAAACCAATGACGTCGCGTCTCGATAAACTCACGTTCATGCAGGCCGGTGCGCTCCTCGCGCCAACCTTCACCGCTGCCGAGTGCTTGAATATTATTATGCAAATGCTCCCGGACGTAATGCTCGTCACGCTCCCAGGCGATATTCTTCGCACCACGCTCGACATTGATCGGGCGCGGAAGTCCATCGAGTCCAAGACGTCCCCAGTCCCACATTTTAAACGTAAAAATATACGGCGTGGCCGATATTTCGAGCACCATGCCACCATCGCCACCGCAATGCACGGTGCCTGCGGGAATCAAAAAATGGTCATGTTTCTTGGCGGGCAGGCAATTGACGTAAGTAGCATCGTCAAAGTCCTTCTCCCCTCTCTGTGCAGCACGCAGATCCTCCACCATAGCCTCACGATCGATATCGGCCTTAGTTCCGAGATACATGGTGGCATCTTTAGTCGCATCGAGGTAATAGTAGGACTCATCCTGCGTGTAATTCATCCCGAAGTGCTGCTGAATGTATTCAGTCAATGGATGCACTTGAAACGAGAGATTGCCCCCTTCGATGGTATCGAGGAAGTCGAAGCGGATCGGAAATTCATCACCGAAGCGTGCATGCACCTTATCGCCAAGCAGCGCCTGTGGCTCCTGAAACACCACATTGATCGAAGGCAACTCCATCAGCGTCTCGCCGAACTTTAGCAGCAGCGAGTTCTCCTCTGGCACACAGTCGAAGCCCCATCCATAATTTTCCGCACTACGATCCATGTCGCAGGCTTCCTTGATCCACTGACCGCCCCACGGTGCCGGATCAAAAAACGGTACCACACGGAACGGACGATGGGCGGCTTCCTTCAAACCGGCACGCACCGCTCCACCCTCGGCCATGCGCGGCTCGTTTGGTTGGTTGGTATCGAGCACGAAATCCCAGCGCCCCATCAGGTCGCGCTTCAAGCGGTCGCAAACACGCCAGTCGGTGAAGTAGGCGCGCTTGTATTGCAGGCTCCACTTCAAATCGTGATTCGCGACGCCCAGATTGGAAATCTCGTCGCGGCGCATACGTAACTGCGCCTCCCAGCGTGCGAGATCCGCATAGACCAGAATATCACCTGGATGGATCAAGCTTGCGCCATTGCCGATTACAACGACCAGACCACTCTCCACCTGCTCGATTGCAGCAACCAGCGATGTCACCTTATCCGCATCGATAAAATCCTCAATACGGAGATGGTTCATGATGCCAAACACTGGATCATCGTCGCCATTAAAAGTGCCAACTTTCGCGTCGATCACTTCCGGCTCAAGAAAGGCATCCGAACTACAGAGCACGCGGGCAGGATCCAGAACCTTCAAGGCCTCGGCAATCTCTGCCTCATTCACACCCGTGTAGCATTCGATCGTCACCACCGTGCACGTCGTGCCATGATCGGAAACCGCGTTGCTTAGCCGATCCGTGACTGCCTGCCAGCCATTCACGCACACTCGGGCCCCATTCGGCACGGCGACGTAGGGTTGTTTATCGTAATTTGATTGCATCATCGTAAAGCCTATCTGCGCTCTATAATTCGTCCGTATCAAGGGAACCGTTTCGGTTTTTATCCCGCCCATCAAACTGCTTGCCATACATCGTCTTGAATTCGCTCAGCGACGCTTTTCCATCCTGATTCGCATCCATGCTCTTGAATCCTGCCGCCGAGCCTAACTCGGTCACATTTAGCATGCCGTCGCCGTCCTCGTCTTGATTGCGGAACGCCTTGACCCAGAACCCGACAAACTCAGCACGGTTCACTTGCTCATCGCCGTTGTCATCCATCGCCCTGAACATGCGCGACGCTTCTTTCACGGGAGCGTGCGCCGCGGTCTCCATGACCTTGTATTGACGCCAGAGCGCATCCTTCGTCGCACCACCTGGCTTGACCGGCGGCAAGCCTTTACCCCAATTCTTGTTCGGCTCCGAGCCGAGCCACAGCTCCAGTAAGCCGCCGGCGGCAAGCTCTCTCTGATAGATCCAGCAGTTGTCCAAGCGCTTGCCGTTCAACTTGACCTTCTGAATGTAGCAGTTCTCCGGTGAGTTATTATAGGCCTTAATCTTGAACGTCTTCCCCGAGTAGTATTTCGGATCGAGTTGGATCGTGATCTCGTCAAACTCTGGCGCGGTAAGCTCGTAAATCGGATCGGCCGCGCAGGCCCCTCGTTCCGAGAACAAGCCAATCTTCATCAGCGCGCTCAATGCGCCCATCTGCCCCTGATCTTCTTCACCGCAATAGCCGTCATGCGGAGTGGTGCCGCCGAAGGCAATCTGGCTGACTTTGCGCGTCCAATACTGCGAGAGCCACGGCTTGCCCGCATGATTGAACAGGTGCGCCATACCGCAGGATGGTTGGTTACCATAATCAAAAAGACCATGGTGCCCGCCGGCAAATCCACTCGACTCTTCGGTTTCAAACGCATGGGTGAGCATATCAGTAAAGGTGTCCGCACCGCCCATTAGATCAACCAATCCCAGCACATCATGTGGCACATACCACGTATAGGTCCAGGCATTTCCCTCCACGAAGCCATACCACTTAGCTGGATCGAAGTTCTCATACCAGGATCCGTCGCGCCGTTTCGGACGCATAAACCCGCTGGATGCATTCCACTGGTTCTTATAGTTCTGCGAACGTTCGATGAAGGTATCAAAATCCTTCTGGTCGCCGATCTTCTTGGCGAGCTGCGCCGCACACCAATCGTTGTAAGCCCACTCGAGCGTCAGCCCGCCAGTCATGTCAAACTCATCCTTAGTGTCCCACATCGGGCACCAGCCGTTATCAATATAAAACTGAAGATCGCCCCATTTGCGATCCATTCCACCACCGGGCATGTGGTTGCGGCTGATCACACTCATCACTTCTTCGGACGACCAATCATCCAGCAGCCCAAGATTGTGGGCGGATACGATCAGCGGCGTGGCCGGGCAACCAGTCATGATGAACGAATACCCGCCACCGTTGGGGCCGCGCGGCAATACCCCGCCCCACTTGTCGAGTTCCAGAAAGGAATTAGCGAAATCTTCCAACACATGCGGCCAACCGAGGCCCCAAAGGAGGTTCAAATTGAAGTTGGTCAGCCAGAAGGAATCGGCATTATAGTAGTTGTATTTGGCCTGACCGTTTTCATCCAATGGGAGTTGGCGAATCTTCAACTCCTCCGTATTGCCTCCCTTGCCGTCGGTGTAATCTGGGATCGCTCCGTTCACATCATTCAGCTTATGGCGGCCCATCAGGGCATGCCATAAGTCTGTATAGAATTTCGTGCGCAGTTCTGGCGTGCCTCCTTGCACATCAATGCGTCCAAAATACTCATTCCATACATCTCTCGACTCTTGTGCCACTTCGTTAAAGCCTCGACCAGTCGCTTCAGTTTCGAGATTCAAGCGCGCATTATCAATACTGGTGAACGACACCGCGACCTTCATATTGATCACCTCGCCCGCAGTCACATGCTCAAACTTCACTAGCCCGGATTGATCCTCAAAACCATTTGACCATGTCTCGAACTTCGAGATGGCTTTGTCCAATTCGATCACAAAGAAAGTGCGAACCTTCGGTGGACCGCCCCATTTGCCACCGATACGGTCGTAATAGCCTTCCAAGTGCTGATCGCCAACAGCTGTCACGTGACCGTTGATCATTTTCGCCGAGCCACTCTTGCCGCCTAAACTGACAATGATATCTGCCTGCCCTGCATTCGCATACGTATAGCGATGGTAGCCGACCCGCTCGGTGGAGGTAATCTCAACATCCATCGCATACTTGTCCAAAGTCACCTTATGGTAGCCAGGGCGCACCACTTCCGTGTCGCGACTGAAAGGTGATTTCCAGCCGTCCTTGTTCAATTCATAATCCCCTCCGGTGGTCGGCATCATATCCAAGCCCACCGTCATCCAGCCGTGCAAATGGCAAAAGCCGAGCACCTCGTTGAAGCGGTAGTTGTAACCGCCGCCGCCCTGGCCTTCGTTACTGGTGTCTGGAAATACATTCACCATCCCGAAGGGACGCTTGCCGGTGCCGAAGAAGAACCAGCGCCCCCGCGCCGACATGATATACGGATCGACCATATCGACATAGTCGGTGGGATTGATTGAAACATCGGGGCGTTCTCCGAGTGCGGCAGCACCTGCAGAAAGCACTGGCAATGATGCCAAAAAGAGACAGGCAACACGAGTTGCCTTCGAACGCTTTGAAGTATATTGTATCATCGGTAATCTTAAAATTCGTATACGATTGAAAATTGTGATTCTTCACTAAATTGAGTTAGATAGCCGCGAACGACTTACGGAGCAGTCTTCGCATAGAGGACAAGCACGGGCTCGCCTTCGAGATAACCGAGCGAGCTAAGGAAGCGATCCATACGTATCATGGTTTCCGCCAGCATGTTTCGATCGACCCAGAGATTGAAAAAACCATGTTCACCGCCTTCGTAAAGATGCAGATCGCAACGGCGACCGTGTTCAGCCATCAATCGTTCAAAGCGCCTGCCAGTTTCGGCCGGAATATACTTATCCTTTGTGCCGAGCACGATAAACGTAGGCGGCGTGTTACCACCGATGTGATCAATGGGAGAGATCGCTTGCCAATACTCGCGGACCAATCCATGCGAAAATCCGTTCGGTCCGTTATCAAATACGGGGTTAAAAAGCACCATTGCCTGCGGGCGACAACTGACGGAGGTGTCCTCCCCCGCTTCGTCAAAGGCTTCGACCAACGCGGTCGCTGCAGCGATGTGTCCGCCAGCCGAACCGCCACCAGCCAGGATCTTTTCGGGATCGACCCCCAACTCCGCCGCATGGGTGCTCACCCAGCGCATCGCCGACTTGCCATCTTTCACACACTCTTTCGGCGTGGTTCCGAATCCCTTAATCGTCCGATATTCCGCGGAAATTGCCACCATACCCCTCAAAGCTAGGTATCGACACTGTGGATACATGTGATCCGCCGTGCCGCCATACCACCCGCCGCCGTGGAAAAAGACGATCGTGGGTCGGCGATCCGAAGGTTGATGTCCCTCCGGCAGAAATACCTGAAGATTGAGCTCCGTAGCTTCGCCCTGGTTGTCGACCGTCTTGTAAGCCAAGGCCTGATCAGACTCCAGAATGAAGGCACCCTGCCCGATTGCCTCTGGAGTCCATACCTGTGCCTCTTTAGCATACGAAGTGCACGCGAGCGCACATGCGAAAATAAATTTAAATAATCGACTCATTATATTCACTATTTTTACGGTTTTAA
>Ga0115548_1001647_pt1 | contig 11945 bp, 11 predicted proteins | sample COGITO_mtgs_1004_4_FD_87187 | JGI IMG/M metagenome (GOLD analysis project Ga0115548, IMG submission 87187) | Pelagic marine microbial communities from North Sea - COGITO_mtgs_100423 | ecosystem: Environmental > Aquatic > Marine > Epipelagic | place: Germany:Helgoland, sampling site Kabeltonne...
CCTAGCGCTAGGTATTGTCGGTGCAGGCGAGTATCAGCCTAAACCCACACGTTTTAATTTATTAGCGGGTGATCGCTTATATTTATTATCTGACGGTGTGCTTGAAGCGACGAATGATAAAGGCGAGCAGTTTGGTGATGAGCGCTTACTAGAAGCGATTAGTGGACAAGTTAATGCGAATCCCGAAAAAGGTTTTGCAGCTATTAAGCAGCAAGTTATCGACTTTATTGGTGAGCATTCGCGCGCCGATGATATTTCATTGGTTGAGCTGGGCATGGTTAATGCGAGCGATTTTGCTGCCATGTATAAGCGGACTCAAAAGACAATAACGGCCGAGCCTGTATCCTGGCATTTTAGCTACGAGCTTAGACCTGATTCTTTACGCTACCAAGACCCAGTTCCGCTATTGCTTCATCTGCTAATGGAGGTGCCTACATTGCGCCGTTACAGTGGGCAGCTATTTACTATTATCACTGAGCTCTATAATAATGCGCTCGAGCATGGCTTGTTGGGTTTGTCCTCTGCGCTTAAGCAAGCACCCGAAGGCTTTAAATCTTACTATATTGCGCGCAATGAGCACCTTAATGAGCTAAAGCAAGGTACTGTTTGTTTTACTTTGGATTATCAAGGTGATGACCAACAAGGTTTGCTGGTTGTCGATGTTATAGATTCAGGAAAAGGCTTTGATTACGCGTCATTAGCTTCATTAACTCAGCCATTCAATGACGGCTCGCATCAAGCTCAAGCTGTTTTATCGGGTCGAGGAATTCCGCTGTTACAATCTATTTGTTCTAAAATTGAATACCTTGGCTGTGGTAATCACGCTAGGGTTGAATTCAAATGGACTGCCTAGCTGTTTTATCCCGTTATCGATTAGGCCTTAAAAGAATAAGCGTAACGAATAACACCTTATTAAAAGACAGTAAGTGTAAAAATTAAATGAAAGTGTAAAAACAATAATAAAAAATGGAAGTATTTAAACAAAAAACACTCTACTCATTAACATTGGATAACAGTGGTCATTTTCTTACTCGCTGTATTTATTGTGCATTGCACCTATTACTAGACCTTTGCACCCATGAAGAATCCATTGTTAAAACCAAACAAGCGAATATTCGTATACTAATGGACGATTTTTTTGTCGTATACTCATCACAAATATGGAGTCACTCGTGATAGAAGCCGTTGAACCAATTAATATATCTGCCCTTGATACGCTCAAGTTAGTTTTGGGTGCCGATTTCCCTGAATTACTGCGTGATTTTAATAACCACTGCACCAATGATTTAATTAAACTTGAGGTCGCTATTGCTAAAGTGGATAGGGCGGCCATGCGTGATATCGCGCATTCGCTTAAAGGCTCTGCTTTAAGTTTACATGCTAAACCCTTAGCCGATTATTGTGCTGTTTTAGAGGCGGCTGCCGTGTCTTCATCTAAGGCGGATTTAGAACAAAGTATTTCGCTGGTCCGTGAGGCGGTTAAAGAAGTTATTTCAGCATTATCAGATTGGGCTTATCAGGATAATCAATAGCCAGAGATCGTTTCTTTGAACACTTCGTTAATGCAATACGCTTCGTTAATGCAATAAACTGGGCACTCATGCTTTTAAGGTTCAAATTCTAGAATCAAGCTTGAGTGCTTACTTCAAATCCCTTCGCTATATTCTTCATTATGACTCTCGTATGCCCCACGTTATTCCTTTTATCATGACCCTTATTATTTGCCGCAGTAAAAATTTGAATGGCATGCACAAGTGTTTTTGAATCTTGGCACTGCTTGTGCAATGTATCTATACAAGATTACTCAATGAGTTTTGTATTATGTCGTTAAATGTTTCTGCCAATGCTGCGCCACTACCTACGTCTGTACCTGCGCCAGTATCCGATACTGAGCCAGCCAATAAAAAAGCTAGCGACCGTGAAGATTATGGGCGAGATAATGACGCTAACTCATTGTTTAAAAGGGATCTTCGTGAGGTTTCTGACTCAAGAAATAGCGTTAAAGCATCTGAGTCGCCTGTTGCTGATTCAAATGCTGAGCATGATATTAATCAGTTAAAAGAAGTAGAAGCGCAGCTGAGTGATTATTTAGAGCGGCAAATAGAGTTGAGTACGAAGGGCCTTGATGGTGATGAGGGCAATGGTTTTCCGCTTGGCGGCAGTGATTTGCCAGCGATTGCCGCTAATATTCGTCAATACATCGATGATTTAATAGCTGCCAAACGTTCGGGCCTTCAGTCTGGAGACAATCCATCGCCTATAACTGGTGCTGGTGGTGTGGCGCTTATGGGTAATAACGGTTTAGCGGGCGCGCAGAATCTTGAGCGTCAGTTAACAGCTATCGCCGATAATTTGGCGCGTCTAGGTGAGGGCGTCGCGAATAAAGGCGAAGCCGGGCAGTCTTTATTCGCCGCATTATCGCAAGTGGTTAAAGGTTTGCAGTCCTCTAATGATTCATCTAATTCATCTTACCAATTCTCCAGCCAAGCATTCGCAGATTCTTTATCTGCGGCTTCGAGCCTTAAGGCCAATGCTAGCGATTTATCTCTTAAACCGTTAACCACATTGGGCATTACGACTGAGCGATTTTCGCTCGATAGTCATCAGGCTGCCATGACTGAATTAGCAGTTAAAGATTTGTCGACAGCACAAAATGCCATGCTGGCAGTTACAGGTAATATGCGTAACGGTGCTGTGCAATCTGCTGCGACAGCTACAAACCCATCGCTGACTCAAGCCTTTAATACTCAGCTTGAATTGCCGCTAGGTAGCGCTCAATGGGGAAGCCAAGTTTTACAAAGAGTCGCTTGGCTTACGGGTCAAGGCATCGCTGCCGCCGAAATACATTTGAATCCTGCTGAGCTTGGGCCAATGCAAGTACGTGTTGATCAGCGTCAAGACAGTGCGACGGTTGTATTTACGAGTCACAATAGCAGCACCCGTGAAGCCATAGAAGCCAGCTTACCTCGATTACGTGAGTTGTTCAGTGAGCAGGGCATGGAGCTAATTGATGTTGATATTAATAGTGGCGAGCAAGAAGCGAATGCTCAGCAAAGTGATTTTGATAGCCGGGCGCAGTCCGAAAAAGATGACGATGATGCCTTACTAGAAACGCAAGCCGATGGCGTTCAATCAGCGACATCACAAACCGAGACTATTGCTCTGCACTATGGGTTGATCGATGCCTACGCTTAAGCTGTGTTTCTCTTAGTTTCTTTCTTAGTTTGTTCCTTATTTTTTTCTGTTAGCATTCTCATTTTAAGAGGGATGCATCTAAAATCATCCCTCTTGGCTTTCTCTGTTTCAACTCTCGCTCTTACCTCGTGTTCTTATCCTTTTTTCAATAGCCATATTTCTGAGTACAAAAAGTAAAATCTTTATTCAACTTGCCCAATGCAGCGCTATCTAGACTAAAATTTATCCAACTATCAAGTCTTTACCGCGATATGCGCTCGCTGGCACAGGACTTGCTTTGACTCCCTATAGGCGCAAAAGCGACGGTATATTGGCATGGCAAAAAATGATGCTCAAGATCAGGCACAGACGGATGCAGGCTCTGATGTAAAAGGTAAGAACATCGCTGAGGCAGAAACAGCAACTGAAGCAACGGATGAGTCGGTTAAAAAGCGACCGATTAAGTTATTTATTATTATTGCTGTCATTATTGTTTTAGCATCTGCAGGCATTGCATATTTTACGCTGTTTAGCGGTGATGGCGAAAACAGTGATGTTGTTGCCGAGGTAGTTGAGCCTAAAGCGATTTACTTTGCTTTAAACCCAAAGTTTAAAACCAACTATGAAGTTGATGGTAGGCCACGTCTTTTTCAAATCGGTATGACTTTAGTCACCCGAGAGCAAGATGTAATTGATGCGTTAATGACGCATGGGCCCAGTATTAAAAGTCGCTTAGTTATTTTGTTAAGCGGCCAGCAAGTGGAGAGCTTGCAAACCCCTGAGGGGCGAGAATTATTGCGTGCAGAATGTTTGACCGCAGTGCAAGATATTATGAATAAAGAAATGGGTAAGCCAGGCATTGAAAAAGTCTTGTTCACCGACTTTGTTATGCAGTGATATTGTTTTACTTTTATTTGCGTAAAAAAGTTGATTATCCAATAAATAAACTATGTATTAGATTAGGCAAAAATTGTGGCTGATGAAATCCTGTCTCAAGAAGAAATTGATGCGCTCTTGCATGGCGTAGACGATGGCGACATTGAGACTGAAACTGATGAAGGTTCTGAGAATAGCGATTTTACAAGCTATGACTTAACCTCGCAGGATCGTATTGTACGCGGCCGAATGCCGACCCTTGAACTTATCAATGAAAGATTTGCTAGGCACACCCGTGTCAGCTTATTCAATATGTTAAGGCGCAGCGCCGAAGTCTCTATTGGCGGCGTACAAGTGCAGAAATTTGGTGAGTACATTCAAACGCTTTATGTGCCTACCAGTTTAAATATGGTGCGCGTTCAGCCTTTAAGAGGTATGGCGCTGTTTGTTCTTGAAGCTAAGTTGGTTTTTAAATTAGTCGATAACTTTTTTGGTGGTGATGGTCATCATGCCAAAATTGAAGGGCGTGAATTTACCCCTACAGAGCTAAGAGTTGTACAAATGCTTTTAGAGCAGGCGTTTAAAGATTTAGAAGAAGCATGGAAACCGCTCTTTGAAATGAAGTTTGATTGCGTAGGTTCAGAAGTGAATCCGGCTATGGCTAATATCGTTAGCCCAAGTGAAGCGGTAATTGTTAGCTCCTTCCATATTGAGTTAGATGGCGGCGGTGGCGATATGCACATTACGCTACCTTACTCCATGATTGAGCCTATTAAAGATATTCTTGATTCAGGTATGACAGGTGATGTCCATGAAGTTGATGAGCGTTGGATAAAGGCCTTACGCCGTGACATTTTACGTGCCAGTGTCGATTTAGAATGCACGGTTGTCGAAAAGCAAATGTCCTTACGCGATATTATCGATTTGAAGCAGGGTGATGTTATTCCTGTTGATATTCCTGAAATGCTAACGCTACGCGCCAATGGCGTCCCTATTTATAAAACCCGCATGGGTACATCTCGAGGCAATTTAGGCTTAGAGATTGTAGAGCGAACAACGATTGACGATACAGATTAAGTACATATATTTATGACTTGGCTTGGCTTTTTTCGGCGGCTCCGGAGACGGAACAAGCTAATGTTTTTACGAAACGAAACATTACTTTGCAGAACATTTAGCAAAATAATGAAATAAAACGGTAAGAGAGAAAATCATGACAGATGAAAATGGAAATAGTGATTCAACTGATTCTGCAATGGCGGATGATCCAACTGCGGCAGTGTTGAGTGAACTTGGCGGCGAGAATAATGGCCATGCCAGTATTACTGATAATCCTGACCTTGCGGTGGTTTTAGATATTCCCGTAAAAATTGCGATGGAAGTGGGTTCAACACAAATCACTATTCGAAATTTATTACAGCTTAATCAAGGCTCAGTCATTGAGTTAGAGCGCTTGGCAGGTGAGCCTTTAGATGTACTGGTAAACGGCACATTAATCGCTCATGGTGAAGTGGTTGTGGTTAATGAGAAGTTTGGTATTCGTGTAACGGATGTCATCAGTCCTTCTGAAAGAATTAAAAAGCTTAAATGATCGCTCGTTATGCCTTAGGCATACTCACGCTTATTTCAGCAATGAATATTGCTGCGGCTGATGCAGTGATTGACAAGCCCAATGTTGCGCCTGTGTTTAGCGGCACATCGGTTCTTCAAGTCATACTCAGTCTGGCTTTTGTTATTGTGCTAATTTATGCCGTTGCTTGGTATGTTCGTCGTCTTCAGTTAACCACCGCAGGAGCAGGGCAGTCTATGCGAGTGGTCTCAGCTTTGTCGGTGGGTACGCGTGAAAAAGTAGTGCTGGTGCAAGTGGGTGATGAGCAATTATTGCTAGGTGTGGCGCCAGGGCGAGTGAATTTATTACGTCAATTTGAGGGTGTTGCTATTGAGCCAAAAGAGTCTGGCTTACGCGGCAGCTTCGCTAAAATTCTCAATGATTCTAAGTTGTCAGCATCATCGACTTCTTCCTCCAAAGCTTCGAACCATGACGGTGAGTCGACCGTTAGCTAATGAAACTATTTATGTCACTTTTTTCTTTTAAGCAAGTTGCGTTAACACTATTCCTGTCTTTATTGGTGGGCGTTAGCCATTTATCTCACGCGCAATCAGCGCCTGAGCCACAGCCTTTGGTAGCTTCATCGAGTGCCAGCAGCAATGATATTGCCTCGGCTATGGACGCTCTTCAGTCGCAAGCCAGTGGTGTGCCGGGTATTCCAGCTTTTACAATGACACCGCGTAACGATGGTGGTGAAGATTACACGGTAACCATACAGATTCTAGCTTTAATGACGGCGTTAACGTTACTGCCTTCATTCTTATTAATGATGACGTCTTTTACGCGCATTATTATTGTCTTTGCTATTCTTCGGCAGGCATTAGGTTTACAGCAAACGCCTTCTAACCAAATTATGCTAGGCCTTGCATTGTTTCTAACTATTTTTATTATGCGCCCTGTATTTGAAGTGGTTAATGAGCAGGCACTGCAACCCTATATGCAAGAAGAGATTACTTCTAGCCAAGCGGTTGCGTTGGCATCCGAGCCGATTCATGCCTTTATGCGTGCGCAAACACGTGAGTCCGATGTCGATATGTTTGTGCGTATATCCGACACTGAAGCAGTAGCCGAAGCCAGCGATATTCCTTTCTTTGTTTTGGTGCCCGCTTTTTTAACCAGCGAATTAAAGACCGCATTCCAAATTGGCTTTTTATTATTTGTGCCTTTTCTTATTATCGATTTAGTGGTTGCCAGTGTATTAATGGCTATGGGTATGGTGATGTTGTCACCCATTATTATTTCTTTGCCCTTTAAAATTATGCTATTTGTTTTAGTTGATGGTTGGGCAATGGTGATAGGTAGCCTTGCCGCTAGTTATGGTTTATGACGATGCTCTATGCCGCTAACCCGTTATCGCATTACTGTATTTATAACGCCACTCAAATAGGGGGTTATAGCGATGACTCCTGAGTCGATTATTGAGATTTTTGGTCAAGCACTCTTTTTAGTGGTGGTATTGGTCGCAGCTATTATTTTACCGAGTCTTTTAGTGGGCTTGGTGGTCAGTGTTTTTCAAGCCGCTACGCAGATTAATGAGCAAACTTTAAGTTTTTTACCAAGACTTATGGCTACGCTTTTAACCATTATTATTTTGGGGCCTTGGGTATTGCAGGAGCTAATGGATATAACGGCTTTTATTTTCGAAACCATTTCTTACCTTACCCGATAAGCATGAATAATGAGCGGTCATTATGATTTTTGATCCCGCTGATCTTATTAGCTGGTTGGTGCAATTTCTTTTGCCATTCTTTCGTATTGCCGCGTTCTTAATGGTTGTCCCTGTATTTGGTAACCAATTAGTGGCGGTGAGAGTACGCTTACTTTTGGCATTATCTTCTGCCGTTTTGATTTTCCCTCTCTTGCCAACGCTGCCCGTTATTGATCCTTTATCTTTAGCTATGCTCTTTTTAATTGTTGAACAGCTAGTAATTGGTGCGGTGCTGGGTTTTTTAGTGCAATTGTTTTTTCATATATTTGTATTAGCAGGCCAGATGATTGCAATGCAAATGGGTTTAGGCTTTGCCTCAATGGTTGATCCCACTAACGGTGTATCTGTGGCGGTGGTCAGTCAGTTTTATGTCTTGTTGGTGACTTTATTGTTTCTCTCATTCAACGGCCATTTGGTGGTTTTTGAAGTAATGATCGAGGGCTTTACGCTGCTACCTATTGGCGGTGGTACTGTGCATCAAAGTGCTATTTATAGCTTAGCGGCCGCTGGTGGCTGGATGTTTTCTTCCGCTTTATTGTTGGCGCTGCCAGCAGTTACCGCCATTTTAATCGTTAACTTTGCCTTTGGCGTAATGACGCGTGCTGCACCACAGTTAAATATATTTTCATTAGGTTTTCCGTTTACCTTACTGTTTGGTATTTTTATTTTATGGGTAGCGTTGGCAGGTTTTTTACCGCAGTACCAACAACTGAGTAAAGAGGTTTTTATTTTACTGAATGAATTGTTACGAATGGGCTAAGTGTTGTTCATTAATAAAGCTGAAACAAGCTGAGACAAATAGAAAAAAGCAGAAACAAAGAAGAAACAAAGAGTAATAAATAAAGCGTAGTGGGTATTCACTGGCATGGCTGAAGAAGAAAGTGGACAGGAAAAGACCGAAGACGCCTCCCTCAAACGGCTTGAAAAAGCCAGAGAAGATGGGCAGGTGGCGCGTTCGCGTGAGCTAGGTACAACATTATTGTTGATGACCGGTGCTATTTCGATGCTGATATTTGGTGCCAACTTAGCCGATCGCTTACAGGCGATTATGAGAGCCAACTTTGGCTTTGATCGCAATGCGGCCATGGACCCCAATATGATGGCGGCCAAGCTCGGTGAGTCATTGAGTAGCGTGTTTGATTTAGTCGGTCTTATCTTAGTGTTGTTAATGCTGGCCGGTGTAGTCGGCGCTATCGGTGTGGGAGGGTGGTTAATCTCTCCCAAGCCAATACAGCCAAAATTCAGTCGCCTTAATCCTCTTGAAGGCTTAAAGCGCATGTTTTCTATGAAGTCATTGGTTGAGTTGTTTAAAGCCGTGGCTAAGTTTTTATTGGTCGCCGGTGTAGCGATATTGATTCTCTTTCAGATGGAAACGGATTTATTATCCATTAGTCAGCAGGCGTTAATTCCTGCTGTGAGTCATTCAACATGGATTGTTGTTTGGTCGGCGCTAGGTATGAGTGCTGCGACTATTATTATTGCAGCGATCGATGTGCCATTTCAGATTTACGATAACGCTAAAAAGCTGAAGATGACCAAGCAGCAGGTTAAGGATGAGAATAAAGACTCTGAAGGTAAGCCAGAAGTTAAAAATCGTATTCGTCAGATTCAGCGTGAGTTAGCGCAATCGAGGATGATGTCTGATATTCCTGATGCTGATGTGGTTATTACTAACCCAGAGCATTTTTCGGTGGCCTTAAAGTATGATAGCGAAGGCTCGGGCGCGCCTATTGTTGTGGCTAAGGGCGCTGATGAAATAGCGATTAAAATACGTGAGATAGCTAATGCTCATGAAATCCCCATTTTACGTTCACCGCCTTTGACTAGGGCCATTTATTACACCACCGAGATTGATCATCAAATTCCCGCTAAGTTATATTTGGCGGTGGCTCAGGTGCTGGCTTATATTTACCAGTTACGTGCACGTCCTTCGGCTTCTCGCTCAGGGCCTAAACCTGCTGGCCCCATACGTGCCAGTTCACTCGACAGCCAATTGGATATTCCTAGTGATCTTCAGTTTGATGCCGAAGGAAATTTGAAAGGTGATTTGGACGAGAAAGTGTAGGTGTTTGAGCGGATAGAATATGCGTTTATTCAAACTATTTGGCCATTAAGAAAGAAAGTTTATCTTTATTCGCCGGAATCATAAAAGTGGTTTGGTTCTTGCTATTTATAACTCTAAAGCGCCCGCAGCGTCAAAATAGTGTCGGAGTCATTTCGAGTGGTTTCTAGCTTCGAATAGTCCAATTGTTTGATGCGGGTTAGTCTTACTAACTTGAGTAAATAGCCGGTGGCAGTAGAACAAGCATTTTTAAGATTCGGCACCTCCGCACGCGGCAATATCGGCGTGCCGCTATTGTTGTTGACCTTGCTCGGCATGATGACCTTGCCGGTTCCGCCGTTCCTGCTTGATACCTTATTTTCTTTCAATATTGCGCTCTCCATTGTTGTGCTGCTAGTGTCTGTTTACGCACTACGGCCATTAGATTTTGCTGTATTTCCAACCATTCTATTAGTTGCCACCTTACTGCGCCTAGCGCTAAACGTAGCCTCAACCCGTGTTGTCTTACTGGACGGCCATTCGGGTGGTGATGCTGCGGGTAAAGTTATTCAATCGTTTGGCGAGGTGGTTATTGGCGGTAACTATGCGGTTGGTTTAGTCGTATTCCTCATATTGATGATTATCAACTTTGTGGTGGTGACCAAAGGTGCAGGGCGTATCTCTGAAGTCAGCGCGCGTTTTACTTTGGATGCTATGCCCGGTAAACAAATGGCCATTGATGCCGATTTGAATGCCGGAATATTGACTCAAGACGAAGCTAAGCTTCGTCGTCAGGAAGTTGGCAGTGAAGCCGATTTCTATGGCGCAATGGACGGTGCCAGTAAGTTTGTTCGTGGTGATGCGGTGGCGGGTATTTTAATCTTAATGATTAATATTCTTGGCGGTATCGGTGTGGGTATGCTGCAGCATGATCTAGATTTCTCTCGTGCCATGGAAGTCTACACCTTGCTCACCATTGGTGATGGCTTGGTTGCTCAAATTCCTTCGCTATTACTGTCTACTGCTGCCGCCATTATGGTAACGCGCGTCAACAGTGAAAGTGATGTGCGCGAGCAAGTAGTTGATCAAATGTTTACCTCGCCAAAAGCTTTAACCGTAGCTGCTGGTATTTTAGTGGTTATGGGCTTAATTCCTGGCATGCCTCATTTCTCGTTTATCAGCTTAGGTTTTGCTTGTGCCGCCGGTGCTTTCTTTATTCAAAAAAGAGTGCTGCTTGATGAGCAAGTGGTTGAAGATCAATCTCGCGCTCAGGCATTGGTCGATGCGCAGCAATCGCAATCACCCAGTGGTGAGTTGGGTTGGGATGATGTATCGCCAGTCGATATTATTGGCTTAGAGGTCGGGTATCGTTTAATTCCCATGGTCGATAAAAATCAAAGTGGTGAATTGCTAGGACGCATTAAAGGTATTCGTAAAAAGCTTTCGCAGGAAATTGGCTTTTTGGTGCCGGCGGTTCACATTCGTGACAATTTAGAGCTTCCTCCTAACGGCTATCGTATTTCATTAATGGGTGTGACCTTAGGTGAATCTGAAGTTCATCCTGATAGACATATGGCGATTAATCCTGGTCAAGTATTCGGTAACATTGAAGGCTTGCCGGTTAAAGATCCTGCTTTTGGTTTAGATGCAGTCTGGATTGATAATGCGATTAAAGACCATGCGCAAACCTTGGGTTATACCGTAGTGGATGCCAGTACGGTTGTCGCTACCCATATGAATACCTTGTTGCAAAAACATGTGCATGAATTACTAGGCCATGAAGAAGTGCAGCAAATGATTGATCGCCTAGCGCGTTACTCGCCTAAGTTGGTCGATACCTTAGTACCTGAAACCGTTAGCATGAGCGTGTTATTAAAAGTACTTAAAGGCTTATTGGCCGAGCAGTTACCGGTACGCGATTTTAGAACGATTGCCGAGGCGATTGTTGCTAATGCGGCTGTTAATTCTGAGCCTATGCAGCTTATAGAATCAGTTAGAACGGCATTGTCTCGCTCTATTGTTCAAGAGATTTATGGCAGTAATAATAATTTATCGGTATTCACCTTAGCGCCGGCCATGGAGCAAATGCTCATGAAGCCATCGGCAGGTGGTGGTTCTGATGTGACCTTAGAGCCGGGCTTAGCTGAGCAGTTACAGCGCTCAATAAGCGAAACCGCTCAAGCGCAAGAGTTAAAAGGCAGCCCAGCCGTATTGTTGGTGCCGGGGCCGCTACGTCCAGTATTAGCGAAGTTTGTTCGCTTTAGCAGCCATGCATTGCATGTGTTGTCTTACAACGAAATACCTGATGATAAACAAGTGACTATTGAGGCGACCGTAGGTTAAAACTGAAGCGACCGTTGGCTAAAGCAGAGGCGTCAGCTGGTTAAGGCTGAAGTATTAAGAGTAAGACGCTCGTTTTTAATGAACAAAAATATAATTGGTTAGGCCATAAAGAGGTTTGTTGGATGCAAAAAAATAAAGCAAATGAGCAGCGTATAGTCGCAGCCGATATGAGCCGCGCATTGCGTAAGCTTAGC
>Ga0115548_1001681_pt1 | contig 11780 bp, 10 predicted proteins | sample COGITO_mtgs_1004_4_FD_87187 | JGI IMG/M metagenome (GOLD analysis project Ga0115548, IMG submission 87187) | Pelagic marine microbial communities from North Sea - COGITO_mtgs_100423 | ecosystem: Environmental > Aquatic > Marine > Epipelagic | place: Germany:Helgoland, sampling site Kabeltonne...
CATAGCCGAAAAGTCGATGTCGTATATCAGCCAATCGAGATATCTCTCACCCTTCAAATCTTGATCGCTGTTTCCAAAATAAAACGGATTATACAGATTCAGCATAACTTTGATTTCGGTTGGTCTTTCTGGATACAGCACAGATCCGTGCGCAAATCTTTTTGTATAACCGCAAAGCTTGAATTGCTCCTCGTCTTTCGGCATGAAATTAACTAGACCCTGTCCCAGTTGTGAATCCAAACGCGCTACAATCTCCAACTCGCCTGCCAGGCCCTTGGACGTCGGATACCCATTAGTTAAATTATATTCTTTGTGGTAAGCTTCATAAGCAATCCCGTAATCGTACGTCAGTGAACACCCGCTTGATGAGTTTTCAGCAACCATTCTCTTTTTGTTTGCCCGAACCATTGTGTTTCCCGCCTGCACGTGCATATTAGCAATCCGTGTTTCTTCTAATTTGTACGGAACCCCATAATGGTATATTATTCTTTGGATCTCTTGCGGCAAATTCGGTAAATGTGCCAGTGATGGTGAAGGACCCCTCATCTGGACGTCTGTTGCACAAACTCAAATACAGAACTGGTTTTATTCAACGAAAGCTAGTGTTTCAGTCAGGATTTCAAACAAACTTAAGCTTTTCACTCTATTATTCGAATAAGGAAATTACTTTCGTGTCACCTACAGAAGGCGACTACGGACGATAAAGCTAGGAGAAGTTAGATCTCATCAATTATATTTCAATCGATTGGAATCGTAGGGCCAAGCCACTCGTCTCTACCTTGCCGTCCACGGCTTCTTTTCCAGTAGCGCCTAAGCCCGCGATTCAGGAGGGTCTGCTGCTCGTCAACCGTTTGAAACCCGTGTGCCTGTAGGAGTTGTGCCGCTTTAGGTCTTTGGGGAGCGACGCGACGTCGAAAGAAATCACAGGGCCACACCAATGATCCGCTTGCCACTGCGCCCAAGTAGATCTGGCTGCCATAGAGCCAAGGATGGTGTTCCGAGGTTGGGGGTTGAGGCCTAGCGATTAATCCTGGTACATAAATACATATTCATGCAAATATCATACTAGCGATTAATCTATCGCTTCCGCGCCCCGCGACGTCGCCCCGTATACCCCGGTCCGCTAACGTACCCGCCGCCTGGCGGGAACCGAGTTCGCCACACAAAAGTTGGAACGATGCGCGCCGAAGCGCCGAGCAGTCCGAGTCTGGGGTGGGAACCTCCGGTAAGCATCGCGCAGTGCAGCGCGCCCGCAACCATCGAGCCTTACGAAGAATTCAGCGAGTCCGAGAAACGACTCAACGAGTTCCTCACGCTCCACCCGATGCTGAGTTTGGACGCCACATCAGGGACGAGTTTAAAACTCGTGAGCGAGATGTTTCAGGACCGCGACCGGGCCTGCGTCAACGACCAGGATCTAGTGTGCATCCCAAAGTCGCACGATGACCGTTTCCTGAGGCCGCCGAACATTGACATAGGCGAGCGCGCATGTGTCTGCGAGGACACGTGCATTTGCAAGTTCATGGCCGATTTTCGGTACGGCAAGGGCAGCAAGTTTGCGTTCACCTGCACGGAGTTCCTCCTGCCCAGACAACATGCGGCCTTTTTGCGCGGAGAAGGGCTCCCGCCACACAGGGGCAAGTGTCTACTCTGTCTGCGCTACTTCCAGACATATATCTACACGTTGTCGCGTACTGACCCCAACTTCGGCCTGATCGGAAAGCACGTCAGCACCCAAGACTTCTGCAACATGGTCTCTCGGTCGGGGAGCGACGAGCTGCAGAAGTTCTGGGCGCTACAGCCGGAAGCACAGGATTTTTTTTGCGAAGTCGGAACATGGGACGGGTATTCGCCGAGCGCTCTGCTGTACGTCGACGAGGAATATACTAGTCAACTCGCGGGGTCCAAAGGCCCGATGGCAAATGCGTTCTGGAGACCGCTGGTTAAATTCTCCTCGCGCCACTACGTCTTCGGAATCAGAGAGGATGGTCATCCCTACGTCAATCAAGTCGGCGTTTCGTCCGAGGTATCGACCAATGTGTATTTTCAATAGCCCCCTCCAACAAATCGGGAGCTGGGGGGGGCTATCTATTTTGTCCGAAGCACATAAACTGGAGTGACAGCGGCATGGACGCGGCCTTCGACCGCCTCGAAGCGTTTGCCACTCAGCAGCTAGGCTGTCCCGCACTCAGCGGGAGCACCCGCGTCGTGCTACGAGGTCCATTCGAGGAGTCGGCTCGCCGCATGACACATGGCGTGGTTGACCTTACTACGGCCCGCGTGCGCCTGGCGCGGCTCAGAATGACCTACGCCTGTCACCTGGAGCGCGTCGCCACGTTGAAGTGTCAGCAAACCGACAGCCACAGCGGTCGGATGGGTGCGTCGCGACCCCAGAGCGCGCTGATCTGGTTCGACTCGTACGCGTCCTCCGTGTGGGTCGACGCGTTCGCGGTATTCCTGCTCCAAAACCAGCAGGGGCAATTGTGGCCTCCGACGCCCGGGATCGAGCAGACGACGTGCGTCCACGCCTCGAAAGACACGTCTTCGCTTTTCGACCGGCGGAACTCGAGGTGGAACGCGCCGGCTTCGGCGCATCCGCTGATTGCACTCCTGCAGCGAGCAACCAGCCCCGGTTCCAGGGGCTGGGACGCGATCGTTCGAAGTGCCAGTCTCCAGGAGGGAACCCGGTCGATAGTCCACCATCTCTTTTGCAGCTTGGCCACGGGAAGCCACCCCTGCATGCATCCGGCGAAAAGGCGGCCGTGGAACGACCGCCTGCGCATTCTGCTCCACACACAAGACTCGCTGCGCAGCAAAACACGGGACCTGATGTGTTCTTGCTCGCACATCGTCAAAGAGGCGGTTCGACTGGGGATTGCGGTTGTAATGGAACAGGACTTCGCGACCATGCGCGCGATGTCCGCAACGGCGCACCCGGTTGCGAATCTGCACATGCCTCCGAACGCCTTGCCCAGGTCCGGGCTGCGCGAGTCTTTCAGAGTCATCGCGATGGCTAGTTGGCAGGCCACAGAGACACATTCGTCCCTCGAAGACGCCCTCCTGGACCCCGCTGTCTTGTTGTCCACCTGCAGCTGGCTGGGCAAGGGTACCGCCGACGTCGCGACGAGACAGTCGCTGCAACATGTGGCTTCGGTGGTCTGGGAAGCTTCTTTTCGCAGTACATTCGTGCCGCTGTGGGTGCTCGCGAACAGAAACGGGGAGCGCGTTCAAAAACTGAAAGGAGTCCAGGACAGGGCCGCGAAGACAAAGGATTCAATCACGCTCCTCTGCGCCAGTCTGCCCAGGGACCAGCAGCTGCGTGTCCAGCGATTGGCGTTCCGTACCTCGGGGTCGGCTAGGTACACACTGCACGAGGTGGCCGAGCTCATGGGACTGGTTGAACCGGAAGCCCACAAGAATTCCGATTCGCAATACCTCCGTGACGCCAACGGGGCACTCGCGGCGATCTCCTCGTTCGGCCCGACCAACGCCGCCAAAATCTTCCACTTCGCGCGAGCGGCGCTGGTTTTCGACTACGTCAGAGTCGTTCCACTGGGAAATTCCACTAGACGCAAGCAGACGGCGGCAGTCCTGAGGCGCCACGCTTCCAAGGGCACGGCAGCAACAGACGAGCACGCGCTGGAGGCGCTTCCGAATCAAGCGTCCAAGCTCTGTGTGTGCATACCCTGCAGGCGCGTCGTGAACTGCGTGGCCGTCGTCAGCGGAGGCGGGACGTCCACGTCGGGAAAGCGACATCGGTTTTCAGGCAAGGCCCACCGCCGCCATTTTTAATCATTCTAAAAGATCCCGAACATTACCTAACTTCTCGTAAACAAAGAGTTTTCTAAGGATCCGGCGCCTTGTAGTAGTACCTAACTTCAACATTACCGACACGTGATTTACCCACTCAACCACCTTAACACCGACGCCTGCGTCTCGCGCCGCAGAGATAGGGTGCAAGAGCTGTTCGTACTTCGAAGATCCCTTGACCGGAAAGCCGTCCGTCGCCTGCGCACGGGGGATGAACGAGTCGAAGCGCCTCGGGGCGTCACACTTTATGGGGACCGGAAGCCAAGCCAAAACCGACCGCGACGGTGACGACGGCAGCTGGAACGAGGCGACGCTCGACTTCGGCGACGAGGCCGCGCTCGAAATTGCGCGTACCCTTCGCCGAGTGAAACCGGTCTCGGGAACGGAGTCGTTCGTCGCAACCCGCATACGGCGAGATTGCAAAAAGGCTATGCGCGGACCGTCGATGGAAAAGGAGTGTGGCAAGATAGAATGTCTGTTCCTTTCGCTCGTCGGGAACGCAATCCGGTGCTTCGGCACGTGGTACACACTTTGTTGCACATGCGGGGCTGTGATGATTTACAAATGTTTTAACAAATTTGGATCCGATATGTGCTGCTTGCTGTGCGACGCGCAGACCCTAGGGTTTCCCGCCGCCAAGCCCGAAACCCAGGCTGACACCGCGCCAAGATGCCGCTACTGCGGCAAAAGACAGACAAAACACGCGATATGGACCAGAATTCAATCGCCACTCGACGAGTCTTCTGGCAACGCGGAGCTACCTCCTCCCTTGAGAGCAGTGTTTTATTGCAACAAACACTACAGGTCATGGGCGATCGACGCTCACCGCACACAAAAAACACAAGTGGTCCTATCTCACATCGGAATGAACGTGAGTGCCAACCCTGCATTGCTAGACTGCCCATGCGCATTGGTCACATATGCATATAACGAATCTGTGTATCACTTATAACGCATCAGACCCGCGCCTCGACGCCCGCGTCCGTCGCGTGCTTGCAGGCTCGGCCGCAATTCGGAGCCGACGACGGGCGGGCGGTCGTCTTGCAACCCCTCCACCAAGCCACCAAGGGTAATGGCACATCCAACCGACAGTCCAGTGCGACCAGCGCCCAGCGCCTTCGTCGCATTCGAAGGAATGCAAGCCGCAAGTTATAAACTCAACAACGGCTTCGATGTAGGGAAGAGCTGAAATTGTGTACCAAAAGCGCCGAAGCAGCGTGCTTTTCGCGCACGACTTGTTCCGACGGATGCCTGTTGAACCGACTCGCGAGATCGGCCGCGAGCGCAAGCGGCGAACCCCGACCTTTCTGGACAAACCCACAATTCCTACGTCTGGACTCGCGTAGCTCGCGGCTGTTTTGCAGCGCCTCGTAGAGACGAACCGGGGAATAGGTGGAAGGGTGAGACGTTATTGTATCCGAAAAGCCAGCCTCCAATAGAATTCTAGCCACTAGGGACCCGCAGTGTGCGGGGGAGTCGAGTTTACTCGAAAACCAACCACCCAACCACCGGAACCAACTGCATGAAGCGACGTACTGTCTGAAACTATAACTAGGCAATCCGCACCGTTCGGATATTTGCATGATCGTGTGTGGAGATACGCCGATGATTGGCACAGCACGCCAATTCACCCCTCCCTCCCGTAAGTAGTAAGACATGGATTCTGCGTTATTTAAAGACCACCTGGCGTTCCCAGTCCCCAACCCCGTCACGTACGAGGAAAAAAACAAACGCGCGGTCTGAACGTCTCTAGGACGAATCCAGGCCAGCTCGCAGTGAACCACCCCCGAACGCCCTGCGGCGAATGAAATTGCGGTGTCCAGCAGCGTCCTGTCTCCGGCTTTGGACTCGAGAAACAACACAAAGCACATCACATCCTCCAGCTCCTCTTCAGCCAGATCATGCTCCAGAAGATCCCGCGGAATGTTTGGGACGCAGGGAACTTGCACACCGAGGGGCATCTTGCCCGTACTCACCTCGACGACTGTCTGTCATCCTTTACCGTCCAATAGCGAACGATCTGATTCAGTCAACAGCGTGCGAGCTCACCGCGACATTGTCACTCAGCGAGATGCTGGAGAAGTGGGCACGTCTTTCGTAATCCTCCATCACGCATCTCAGGATAGAGGGCGTGATTCTCGTGGAACCCCTCAGGAGTGTTGCCTCGACTCCCTTCTTCACGATGAATCGCAAAACTTGGTCGAGGTGGGGAAGGCAGACTCGAGCCACCTTCCTCGAAAGTGGCTTCTTGGCCAATTCTCGCCTGGCTGCCTCTTCCTCTGTGTTGGCCAACCAGCCTCCGACGCTTCCAGGCTTGGCGTTTCCAGAAGCAGGCACGAACTTCACGAGGTTCACACAATCGCAACACCTAAGTAAAAGGTTCCCTGCATCCGTATCGCCCCACACGTTTTTCTTCCCGGTACTCTTCTTCAGGTACCCTGCTTTGATTGCGGCGGATCGGCAGGCCTTCGACCTCGACACCTTTCGTGTTCCGAGTAGACGCCGCTGCTCTTGCTCGGCAGCACCCGGCTCCGGGGCGGGCTCCGGGACGGGCTCCGACTCCGGCTCCGGGACGGGCTCCGACTCCGGCTCCGGGGCGGGCTCCGACTCCGGCGCCGGGGCGGGCTCCGACTCCGGCGCCGGGGCGGGCTCCGGGGCGGGCGCCGGGGCGGGCTCCGGGGCGGGCTCCGTGGCGGGCGCGGGCTGTTTAGGTTTGCGTTTCTTTTTCTTGCTGGAGTGTTTCTTTTCGATCTTTCCTCGGGGGGGTTTGACGCTTTGGGCTACTGTGTGGATTTCCACCGACGGATCTCCGGGCCCGGGTACGCCGGGCGACAACGGGGTTTCCTTCTTGCTCTCGGAGTGCGCCATTGGCCTTTGTCGACACACTGGGATCCGCGCCGAACAGTCCCGATAGCGGGGCCATACGTAAATAAAGGTAGATGTGGACCCATGTGCGACAACAACGGTCGCACGATGAGTGCTGGTGAATTTGCGAACGGGGTCTCCAAGTTCGGCATCACTAGGAAGCACTGGTTGCAGGCGAGCGCCCCCTTATTTTTTTCCGGAGTATGCTTAGGTGCTGACTTGTGGCCTTTGCCTGCAGATCGCCAACTCCATTTGCCTGGCGGCGCACGCGACCATGGCAGCACTCTCGTTCTCGTCGTGTGCACTCGCCGGCTCGAGAAGCTGTAGCGGCGACTCGATGGTAGTACGAATACTCAGGTTGCAGCCGCTGTACACCGACGACTCTGCAGACCGCTTCACGTTCTCAGTCCAGAATGCCGGCTACGGCTTGCGATTTGATTACATAACCGGTTTGTTCTTTCTAGCCAGCGCGCTGGCGCATGTCTTCGCGCTCGTGGCGTGCAGCCTCGACACAGTTGGTGCATTTTATTGGACCTTGCTTCAGCAAGGACGCGCGCCGTGGGTGAGCTCCCGCACGATCCATGTGCTTCGCATATCATCCGCCCATAATCGTGCGGCGACTTGAATCATGCCGACTGGCGCGCCCGTGCTTTTCGCAGAGGTGGGTCGAGTACACAGCCAGCGCGAGTCTGATGATTCTGGCGCTCGCGATATCTTCCGGCATACGCGAAGAAAACACACTAATCGCCGTCGTCAGCCTAATGGCCATCACGCAATGCTCGGCTCTGGTCGTGGAGTTGGGCACCACGAGAGCCCCATCAAAAGAAACCAAGGCTGGCCCTGAACAACAGCGGTTAAGTAATTCAGTGGCACCCGGAAGTCGGGGATCACTTCAAATGTTGTACTCCTCAGAAACTCCATCGCACTCGGAAGTCGGGGATTACTTCAAACGAACGGCTCCTGCGCTCCTGGGCGTGGCCCCGTACGTCGTCTGCTGGACCATCATCATAAATTCGTTCTCCAACGCATCGAGCGCGGCTTCGGCCGAGGGGTTCAGCGTTCCGACCTTCGTGTACGTTGCCCTCTCCGGCACAGTCGTCATTTTTACTCTCTTTGCGGTACCCTTCTTCGTGTATCAAGCCATCGACGTCGGGCATTACTGGGAATCGGAGTTGTGGTACAGGCGCGCAACCCTCCCCGTAAACTGCCCGCACGCGTGCAGCTTGGGTAAACTCACGCGCGGCCCTATGTCGCAGTCTGCTTTCGCTGACGTCCAAGATGTTCCTCGGTCTCCTGCTTTTCGTGGTGAGTGGCCGCCTGTCCCACTCGCTCGCCGCCGTTGCCCCACACGACAGAATGTGCCCTGTCCGCAGAATGTGCTCCTGCGGGCCAACTTCGACGAAGCGATGTCCTAGTGTCGCGTCAAGCGCTAGCTCGACGAGCGCGCTCTGGCATGCGAGCACAAACCCCAGTAACAATGCGTTCCAACCGCCGCTCCAGAGAGCGCGCCGCTACACGCAGCATGCACCGAGCCCACGCGGTTTCCAAATGCGTCCGGCGATCGTACGACGACCTGTGGAACAAGTCGTACACTTCTTCGGTCTGCTCGATCCCCGTGGCGGGGAAGCCGGACACCACGCGCCGTCGAAGGCTCGTTCCCAAGAGAGTCATCAACGCAGTCTGCAGTGGAGCTGCTGCGCAGGTTTACGAGGACCTGGCACTTCGAGCGCAAGAGGTTGGTTTGGACACCATGAAACCAGAATCGCGAACGCACCCTTGGCTGCCGTCGATGTCCAAAGGGGCAGTCTCGATGATAGAGAGCTTTCTCTGTGCGTACGCTCAGGAGGCAGTATCCGATGCATGGGCTGTCTCAGAACACGCGATCGGGGCGAAACGGCTAAGTGAGGAAACCATGAAAATGGGGCTGTCCAACGTGAACAAGAGGATCTTCTTGACCGAAGGCCGTCTCCAGGCAGTGCTCCGAAAACCGAAGCAATGCGTGCAACCCCGCGCTATCGCCGTCGATTAGAGTCGGCAACTCCAGAAGCGGCCGGAGCAATGCATGCGACATCGAACGGTAATTCGTCGTTCACCCACAAAGCCCGGCTAGAAGCCCGCGAGAACAGCTACGCCTGCTCCCTAGAGGCGCTGGCGGCCGCAGCCGACCAGGTTGCGCAAGCCGCGGCTGCCGCGCAGATGCAAAAGCGCGACGCGTCGTTTGTTGTCGACGCTCCTCTCCGCGTGCTCGCACAGTCCGGCGAGTCGGATACCACACAAATGAGAATCTAGTTGTCCTCGTAGTTTGGCAGCGCGCATATCATAGTCGAAATTAGTTCATTTAATTTAAATACATTTCTTATCAAAACAGTTACAACAGGCCCAACAGTCCAATGCTGGGTCGCTCGTTTGGGTTCCAAAATGGAGACTTCATTTTGACCTCTCTGCTGCACAGACGGCGGCTGGCCGTCGCAGCAGCAGACACCCGCCGCGAAATGAACACGCGACCCCCCCCCTGCCCGAAAACCGCGAGGCAACAACTCGCCCGCTTTCCCGACACACAGTGTTTCCTTAACAACCAAGGCGACAACGTCTGGGTGACTGTCGACTTCGCAAGGAACTCCACCTTGCTTGAGATTGTTTGCAGCGACGCCTTCTACATTCCGACACTATGCCAGATCCTGATCAGCATAATGACAACGGACAGTCCACTCGTGGTGCTTCATCTGCACGGTTTGGTCAGAAGAGTGATACTCCCGGTGTTAGCAAAATCCGAAACATTCTCTGTGCTGGAGTCGTGCTTTCGATTGCTTTCAATGAGCGTCGTGCGGGACTGCTGTGCCTTCGTGCCAAGCGCCACCTGGGGTCGCTGCATCCGATTTGAGTCGGGCAGGCACGTGCAGTTTCTTTGCCTTCGCCTTATGGCCAGGTGCATCCATGAGAATAAGTTGTTTGGGTCGCCCCAGCATTGCGCTGTACGCGAAAACCACGACGTTTTGGTCGACTGCTGCATCACCGGGCCGCTTCAAAATCGCATCAGCGCGCTGAAACTAGTTAAGGCATCGAAGATTCTCTCGGAGTCGGGGATGCGGCGTTTGGAGGAGGCAAGGTTGAATATGCCGAGCGGCTTTGACCGCAACTTTAAGTGGCAGTTGCTGGCCGTTGCCAACGCAGAAGCTATGGTGTTGTGCAAAAGCCCACTCTCGCTACAAAGCGTGCAGTGCATTTTAAGCGGCTACGAATCACCCACAGACAGAGGCGAAATCTATAAATGGGGTTGCATCGCGAAAGAGGCAATCATGTCGCTGGCGGGGAGCGATGTGCACCTGGACCCGGGGGCCACGCCGGCCGCCCGCCTGGCGTGGAGCCAGATCCTGTTGAAGGCGCAGACTCAATTCTACATCCCCCAGCGCATCTGGGAAGCAGGGTTGCGTCTCGTGCCCTTTATGGTGTGCGACTTCATCCGCGACGTAGCAGCAACTGGCTCCGTCTGCTATGCCGCTGACACAACAGGTGACATGAAGATCTACGGAGGCTCCGTGGCGGCCGAGTTCCTACGGCATGGAAACTGTGAAGACGCGAGAGCGAGCGCCGATATGCTTCTCTCGGCGCACGCCGATGCGATCATGCAGCTGTCTGTACTTTCGAACGATATGCTTGACCTTGATCTGAGCAGACCCGACGCATTTTGCAGAGACGTCGAAGTGAAAAATAACCTTTTTAGAGACCTCGTGGCGGGGTGCACGCAGCTCATGCGGATGGAAGGATTGCACGGCACCATTTCTCAGGAGAGCTCTTCTTCGCCTCTGCTTCAACGAACTGCGAAGCTGCTCGTGCAAGGAGTAATCCAGTTTTTGCACTTTCAGATTAGTATCGCTTGCAATGACCCCTTCTGCAAGTGCTGGGACACCGACATCGTACGAATTGGCACGGATCTTATGAACGAACTCTACTCAACGGACATCATAACACTCGACACCGAGGTGTTGCGATCGATGAAAAGTTACGTATCGTCAGTTTCCACATCAAGCTCGACTACTTATTCGCGCATGCATCGTGAAGGAAGCTCGTCGCTCGTCGGGGTATCACGCGTGTACGCGAGTCTGTCCAGCCAGATCTGGCCGCTTGGGCCCGAGGCGTGCCTGCTGGGAATCGAGGGCTGTCTTGGGTTGCTGGAGCTCGCTGAAGAGGTGGATCACTACGGGATGTCCTGTCTGAGAACGGTGGAGCGCGACGTGCGCACCTGCTTCTTCAAACTATCACCGACGCAGCTTTGCTCCGTCCCAGACATCTGCACGCTCCTCGCAGCGGCGGCGCGGCGGCAGTCATCCTCACGGGCCGAGAGCAGTTGGCTGACGTCCGTTCTTGTTCAGTGCCAGGAAGGGGAACGCCTAGTGGCACACTCGGACTGTCTCATGCACGATTTGTCACAGCCCTTCCCGACCTTGTACAGCGGAAAAATCCTCCCTTTCGAAAATAAGAGCATCGAGCGAGAGGAACGCATATTCGAGCGTCTCTACAGACCCGGTGGGGAAGGCAGAAAGCTAGACGCAGAGATTGCTCAGGTGGAGATGAGCCTTGTTCCGTACGACGAATCCTCGGCACGGGGGCGCAAGCGACCCCTTTGACACAACAGAGACAACATCACAGCCGATTGCCGCCTCCCGTGCCTGATGTGCTTGTGTACAGGGCGCAAACGCGTCTACGGGCTGCGCGGAACTGCGTACTCATACTTTCGACAGGAATATCAGAATGCGCTAAGGATCATGCAACCAACTCAGGATGTACACTCTAGTCTTGTAACTCAGAGCAGCCCCGTACACATCGGTATTTCACAATCCAAGTTTTGTAAGAGGGGGGGGACTTTATGTCCGATGCGCCACTACAAAACTCATCGAAGTACTCAATTGAAATTAGACACACTTAAATGACTTTTAATCAAAACTTATTGGAAATTCAAAGATTCCCAGTCCAATTACATACGGACTCAAACGCGACCCTTGGGAATCTATTCGACCCTCGGGGCCTGGCTCCGAGAGGTGTGTGTGTTTCCCCGGAAAAAGGGCTTTCTAATCTTGAAGAATTTCTGTGTTCTTGAATATTTATCG
>Ga0115548_1001683_pt1 | contig 11763 bp, 3 predicted proteins | sample COGITO_mtgs_1004_4_FD_87187 | JGI IMG/M metagenome (GOLD analysis project Ga0115548, IMG submission 87187) | Pelagic marine microbial communities from North Sea - COGITO_mtgs_100423 | ecosystem: Environmental > Aquatic > Marine > Epipelagic | place: Germany:Helgoland, sampling site Kabeltonne...
AAATGCATTGTTGATCAAACATCTCACGTAGGGACTAGTATCTAGTGTGTTTTACTGCGTTCAGGCCGCGGCGATGCTGAGTTTTTCTTGTCCGATTCTTATTAATTTCCGATTCCTACTTGTCTTCGCTGTCTGTTGGATTTATATCCCCAAGTAACTCTTGAGGAAATTGAATCCACGGTCCTAGCAGCTGAAAGTTTTTGCATAAATTCAAGAACCGTGTGTTTTCAGAGTCAACAGTCTCATCTCGGAACTCATGTACATTATAGAAAACGACATGGCCATTATTGTTTGTGCTATCCCAGCTTGCATTCGCTGTCAAGGTCATGTATACGTTTTGATCTGATATTAAGGTCATATCGCATTCGACGGCGTCGGTCTGAACGTCTTTTTGTTCGGCGATTTCTATTTTAATTGCTTTGTACTCATGCTGATCTATACCGTAAGTGAATTTAGTTTCTGAAATAATTCTTACGATATCACTGGCGGAAGACGCGACGCTCGCCATCACTGGTTGATCAGGTTTCAGTTGTTCCTTTTGATTTAGGATCACTGCCGGTTCGGGCGCTTCTGACGGTCCTGGCGGCGTGGGAGCATCGGTCATTTGGATGCCAGAAGGAACTCAGCGTGACGTCTCAACGACGCTCTGTAGACGTGCTTGGGGCCGACTAATCCGTTTTCGGGTAACAAAATGGACGAGACTTCGGAAGAACTAGGCTTCCTCTTTGCCCACACAGGATCACACGAAATAGCGGTGAGCATGATCTGTGCGCCCTCCAGATACTGCGGTTCCTCTCTGAATTTACGAACCATAAAAAGTCGAAACTCTTGAAGTTGGTTATGATCAGTGTAACCAGATGCGATTTGAGCCCGTCTCGGTGGTAAGATCTCGTTTGCATTGTTTAAAGCAAGTTGAATCACGTACGTAGTAAAAATTTCCCCGACAGCTCGAAGTACGTGGTTAAAAACAGGCGTAGACATAGAAAATTTGCCAAAAATACTCCAAAAAAGTTCTTCCACAGTTTGTTTACCCCCAAACAGACGGTTTCTAATTGTATCAGCGTCATTTTTTATCTCGTTATTTACTGCAAAATTAAGACCAATTTCGGTTGCATTGTCTGCTGCAGTCCAGTTATTATCGATTTCAGTTTCCGCATGGGTGGACCACTCTTCATATGCCTCATGAAGTTCAGAATTCGACTTATGCGTGAGAATAAAGCAGACCAGTAAAGTAATGAGCTCAAATTTTCTTCCTGTCGAATTACTCGAACTGGCAGACCATCCCAAGCCAACAAGAATGGAAACCATGCAAACATTTATCCACACAACATATTGTGCCTTGACTTGTGGAGGAAACACACTGATTGGGTTGGTGGCATCAACAATTTGTTTTTTATACACTTCATATGATTTTTGTCTGAACTCATCAATGATTTTTGTTGCAAGTGAATGGTAGAGGAGGTGATATGCTCTGATAAATACATAGAACACCGCGTAAAAAGGCCTGACATACTCCTGGTCTCCGTAAGGCGTTAAAATCCTTATAAATCCTCTCTTTGGCGGCAAAGCTATATTTCCACCTCCCTGGTCCCTGTTTCTGCTGTCGCTGGTCCCACCTCCCTGGTGGACCAATTGACCAATTCCAGGCAAATTTGCAATTTCATTGCCTTGTGATCCGCCATTAAAGTTGATCACAACTTGCACAGGACTCGCAGCGGGCGTAGTCGTCAACAATTGTGCTCCTGGTGTATTCGTTAAGTCACCATTCTGTGCATCGTGAGGGACGATAGCAGATTGTGGATTAGAAGCGACAATGCCCGGGGGCGGCGAGACGGGGACCGCAGCCGGCGAGACGGGGACCAAGGCGGTGTCGGACCTACGAGGAGGAAGCGGGCTTCTTGCTCGTCGCCTGCTGTTCGCCTTTGTTTCGACCGCCTGGCGAGTCGATGGGGGTAAAGAATTACTGGTAGTCCAGTCTTTCAATTCGTTAGCGAACAAGCTCAACAGGTCGTCGTCCGACGTCCCAACCAGTGGTCTCGTCATCACAACAGCCAGGGCGTGCACCAATGCATTTGTACCGATCATCGGGTGCTTTGTGTCCAGATTTGATAAGACCTCTGTCGTACCCACCAAAGGTGATTCCGACTTGTGAAGTTTGCAAAACAAATCAATACAGGTCCTAAACGAAGCGACGTCCGTGGGATTATAATCCGGCGAAGTACCGGGGGTGTTAAATATTTCACAGATGAAATTCATGGTTTGTCGGCGCACGTTTGCACTCAAATCGGATCCAGAACAGTGGCAGGACGCAGTCCTTAAAACGAGAAACAGCTCGGGCGACCGACTATCCACTTGGCGCATGAGTAGTTCTTTGGTTTCGGGTTCGGTCAAATTAGGGTGAAACGTGTTGTCATCTGGGCACATCCATTCGAAAATGCCTTTTTTGGCTGTGAGTACCCAGGGTTCGGATGTATAACATGCTCTTACGAATTCATCTAGATGTCGGCCTTTGTTTTGAATTGACACCGCGTCGAATTGCAGATTCACTGCCGGAATCGAACCAACTGACATTCACGTTCCAATCACTAGACGAACTTGACACTACAATAGGCTGGATTGTTTTTATTGTGGGTGTCTGTCCCGTTTCGTGTTTATGAAGATTGCAGTCGCCAAAGCGGAAACATTCGCGCTGTTTATGCCGTTTCTCAGTAGGCGCATTGACACGTTATGGACGCCTGCAAGGAGTGTTTTACATTCTACCAATTCTTCTTGAGTTCGACACGACATCGCCAAATTGATACCGGACCATGCCGTTGGAAGACCAACCCACGCAATCGCAAGCGCATAGGACGTGCATAAGTGCGCCGTTTCGCCGCTGGCATCGAGTATAATCCTATTGAATGGACCACAATCATACGCCCATTTAATTGCATAAAAAGCTCTTTCGCAGTTAAAACAAATCGACCGAACCATCTCGCACAATCCATCAATGTCGTCGTCCGTTCGCGGGGGTGTAACAGGCGTGAAATTGCAGAGAGCGACAGCAGCGTCTTGCCCAAGGTCCTCCATGGTCACCACCAGCGGGTGTCGCGCATGCCCAGTTGTTTTAATACATTGCGAAATTGTGTAGCAGCCCGAACTCGCGGGGGAGACGCAGATGCAATCGCTCAATCGACTAGCGACGTCTTTAAGTGACTCGAGCAGCACGCTGCAAAACTCGACTCCACGCGATGGACAGTAAAAATGCATCAAGGGCGAGCGAACCCCCCCTCCCTCCAGCCCCAAACGAATTTCAGACAAATGAATTCCGCCTTGCGCGTCTGCAATTTCTCGAGCATATCTCTCGACCGCTTCGTCGTCTGTGCGCGCGTTAGACCAAAATTCAGTGCCTAGCCCATTTGAAAGAGGCGCAAAAGAAGGGGCGGCATCGACTTGAGGCATATCTGAAAACAACTTAGGTATATGGTTCTTCGGGCACGCTGCAGAAAGGACCCGCGCAACGTGTTGCATGTGCATGAGTAAAACACTTGTTGTAAAATCTGGAGGCGTCATCTGGTGGTATTTGAAGTACGATGTCAAAAGCGCTTTTTTGTAGGGTGTCCAATAGGTAGGCCCCGCTTTCGACGTCTTTCTGTGATCCGAGTTTATATATTCGGCAATTTTGTTGTAGCTGAGACCCATGTAAAGAGCAGCGATCCCTCCTTCCTGACAGGCCCAAACGAGGCTCGATCTGCCCACTGGAATGTTCTTTGAGACTATCAAATTTAGCATGGCCACTGCAGAGTCTGTAACGCGTTCCAGTCGCTGCAAACACGATTCCAATAGTGTACCTCGCGTTCCCAAGGCAATCGTTAGGTCCGACTTGGTAATCATGGCCGAATCATACTCCATGTCCGTTCGGAATTCGTCAGTTGCTCTAGTTTTTAGGAGTGGACGTATCTTTCTTCCGTATTCAACCATTTCCATCTCGACGAATACTTGACGAGGGTAGCCGGAGAATATGTTTTTTTTTAGCTGGTTCTGTACATCCCTTCGTATAATTAACAGACAATCGTCAGGAAGGGCCGCCAGACCCGATTTACTCATGACCATAGTCTCTTGCAAAAGTAGACCAGTGTCCATATCTTCCAACGTCCCGCCAATTTCCTGGTTGAAATGGTGAAGGAGTTTTTCGAGCGTTCGTTTTGTTCGTTGCATGGGTTTCCCAAATCTAGCCTTTAGGCACTTTCTATAAATCAGGCTTTTTTTATGCGTGGAACGCATATCGTCGGGTTCTGCCAGAAAGCTCTTCAGCATCTCCCATGGAGATAAGAACGCCTCTGTGGCTGAGTCAACCAAGAACTTGCCACCGCTTTTGTTCAATAATTTATTTGCGCCAATCAGCATACTTGCGAAATAGACACAGTTGTGTGCGAACCCCGGTCCGACAAACCCGTCAAATCCCAAAGCATGAATCCAAAACTTGCCTAGAAATGTAAGAATTAGTTCTTTACTGTTGACATTTAACATTTTTTGCACAAACGCTGTCAAACCGCCGCCCGAACCAACAAATCTCATGAATTTCGTGTCCGAACCAACATATTCCATAAATTTCGCCACCCCATCGCCCAACACATTTTTTAACGACTGTGCAAGCACAATCGCAATCGTGTATCTCAAAGCACTAGTGAGCCCGGACCCTAATCGTTTCGTCCAACCAAGATCCGGCTCTTCCAAGGTCAGTTCCGCCACACGTATTTCGGCTTTTGATAGTTCACACTCGGTTGCAAATATAGAGTAATTGGTTTTGACGTGTCCTTGTCGCAAGATAGGAATCTGCGGCATGGTGCGCCTCGTCATAATGCATGGTTCACCCCGAGATTTCTGTGCTTCCCAAAGGAACGCGGATTCTGCAAACTTCAAAATCTTGGCTTCGGGGCTTACACCCGCTCCAGCTGCAGGGTAGGGCGCGGACGAAACATGGTCAATCGCCAGAGATACAATTTGGCTGTCTCTTCGAATTGAATTGTTGGTTTTTTCAATCTCTTTCTGATCGACATACTCGGAGTTTGCAATTTTCACCAAGGACTTTACGACCGACAGCGTGTCAACGTCATTGTCGTTCGAGCTGTGGAAATTTCTGGTGTGAAGTTTTAAACTACTGGGAAGCGATCGCTTTGATTCTGTAAGTAGGCCATAGGCTGTCGCCTTGACACGAAGCAGAAAGGCAATTTTATCCGATGGAGATTGCACCGCTTTTCTGAGAGATGAGAATGAAACTCCGTGGCATGATAACCCATGGTTCAAGTTGATCTTTTCAGACAATCCGAAAAAGGAGTTGGAACGACCGTGATCTTGGCTCGGGTCTTTTGCTACCCGTTCGAGTGTCGCTGTTAGTCTGTCCAGCATTAAGACACACTCGTTGTAGTGATCGAAATTACCGGCCATCAGGCAAGCGGCTAGCTCGGCGTCTTCGTCCTTGGCAAGCACTTCGATTTCATCAACGCGCCCGTCAGCATCTTGGATGCATACTCGGTGGATGCACCTCGAGGTGCCGCAATTCTTCAGTTCCAGCCTTTCGTTTTGGTCAAAGTCCATAAACAGTTCATATCCCGTGCGTCTATCCGATTTTTCCAGATCTTTGTATGCGCGCTGGATGCTTCCAGCACAAACTAACTTTATCAAAGGACAAATTGCGTTTTGTAGAAGCTGTTCGGCACTGGTTGCGTATGAATACTTCATTCCAAGAGTCGCCCAAAAGGTTCCTGTCATCGTCGTAACGGACACTGTCGCTCCGTTTGTAACCACAACGGCATACATCGCACTTATCGCGGCCGCAAATGACCCCAGAAACCCCACCGTTACAATTCCAGTGATTGCACCAGACACTAGTCCGGTCGGTGCGTACGTGACGATTAATTTGATTACATGCGTAGCCATCGGGTAAATAAGGTTCCACAAAAACTCGGGCGCGTAAGTTGCTGTTTGCTTCAAAATGCCAATTTGTTTTAATACGAATGCAATGAGTAGTGGACCGCCGATATATTTGAAGATATCGCCACCTCCCAAAGATTCCACCCAATGTTCCATAATGTTTCCAAAAAACTTGTCAAACTGGAGTTTTAAAAACACACCAAGCAAGGGGTACGCAACCGACCTTGCCACCGGATTGTCGAATATCCAGCTTTGCTTGTTGTTGTCATATGGCGAGTGGATCAAATGGAGGAATAGTGCTATTGGACGCTTGTTGGTTTGGATATCCAATAGATTAACCATGACATTCAGGTAGTCTGGTAAAGCAAGCGACGATTTTTGTTTCAATATCTCATCTGAAAACATCAATATTCGCTCAATTGCGTCCCGCAAGTGTTCAATTGCGTCTGTGCCGCCGCCTCCCAGCAAGACATACTCGTAAGTCGTCGAGCTCATTTTGTTACGGTATGTGTCGACGAGTTTTCGATTCGGCGGGTCCGGGATTTTCTTCTCTACAGGGTCCTTAGGGCTTCGGACATCATCCTTTGAACCAGACTTCCGCCTGGAACCGCCATGTCTGTTTGCATTCGCCGTTCCGAACGTACCATCTATGAGTGCTTTGGTGAACTGCATACCCAAGTCGAACACGGTGTTGCCTTTCAACTCATGCACGAATTTCGAAGTTTCGGAGAATGCGAGCTTTGCATTCATCGTAAATTGTGTGTTGAATTCATTTGAGTCGAAATTGGTTTTTTGGTCGAGTGCGAGTCGGTTGATGAGCGCACCCACGTGGCAGTTGCTCCTTAAGAACGGATACGGAGCCACCGTGCAAGACGCTGAAATTGAAGTCGTGGTGTACGGAAGAATATCACTCTCTTGTACCAACTCCGTATCGATGTTGTCCTCCGAGCTGTCTGTGCTTTCGTGTCGCAGTTCCACGCGTAGAGACACCGTCGTCATGCTTTGTGCACCTTCCTCGATCCTCACTGAGTAAACAACACTTGGGCAACAATTTTTCTCAAGCCCACCCATTTCTGCTTGTGCTATTCCTGCCACGGCATCGGGGAGGTAGAGTCGATTGGATTCAAGTGTGGTTCGCCTGCCGTTGATACAGGCGATCCATGTATCCTCGGCGCCTACCTCGGATGCCACTCTGATAAATTCAACTTTGATTGGCTGTGGAACACGCTTGGTTTCCGATTTTACGTCAACAGCGCCACTTTGTGAAGTGTTACAACACTTAGTCAACTGCCTGTACGACAAACACACATCCGTAGACACTGCATCGTCCCCGTCAAATCTCACCGCGCTTCTGCAGTTGCGGTCAGACAACACGGCAATTGTCTGTGTCGAATTAGGCATGCGAGTATAAGATGTAGGACTGAATTGAATATGCTATCGCAAATTGGTGGGCTAGCCCGACGATATCCACTAGCATGTAATTGGTACAGCAATTACTAATATAGGTTACATCCAACTAGACATTTATACAGACGATTAGCGAGACAGACTGTCCCAAACTCTGTTGCGCAAGTAAAGACTCTCGATTCATTAAACGCAGGAATGACAAGTAGTGAACAGGATCGTCATGACCGATTGGCCGCAGACGATTTACAATCACCAAATTTTTTCAACGGCCAGCAGTACAAAAGCTTTTTACATAATCTGTTTGTGAGTCAAAATGATGAACAAGCGCAAGATTGGAATGTTGCTGTCCGCGAAACCGATTATGTTCGACAGCACCGTCAGAGGTTGGGGAAACATTCTGATGTGTACTTGAGAGAAGACGTTATGCCATTGATATCGAGTAATTCTGACGACGATATGAGAACTCCTTTGCTCAAGGGTACAAGAAAAGGTATAATCCGGGCGTTTGAAGTGAGACTCAAACGAGATATTGGGAATTCTAACATAAAGCAAGCAACTGTTTTTTACAGGTGGTTGTCTTCGGTGCCCGAAGTGAAAGAGTACATGATTCACGCTCATATGTCAGACGACAGTGCGACTGAACCAAACATCTACCACGTCTTATATGACCTAAATCGACTAAAGTTGCTTCTGGACTCCGGCTTCGTGGATGAAGTCAAAACGTACGTTGAAACAACGATCGAGACATCGACTACACGATTAAAAAACGAAGTGCAACTATTAAAATCAAGATTCAGGAACCACTTGAATACAGCTAAAGATCGTGGGCGATTGCAAAAAGCAAAAACTGACACAAACATGGCGCCACTCAAAACTGAGCACAGTGGACGCGTGCAATCATCTCAAAATCAAAGGGAACTAGGTACATCCGTATTTCCAGCAGTCCAACAGGTTTTTCCCAATGCTTCTAATATCATCCAACAATTGGGAAATGTCATTCCTGCTGACACAATATTACAACAAGATGGACTTTCTGAGATTAGTGGAATACCCTCAACATTGCAAGCTGTATTGCAAGAAGGTGGAGGTAAAGACGATGTTCAATTTTTTACACAAGTAACAATTGATTTATTTAATGAGATCAATCTAAAACTAGCCAAGTTTTACAAGATTGCTCAAAACCAGACAGATATTCAAAATCAAATTGTAATTATTGCGGCAAGTCAGGAATTGAAAAAGTGGATTAATGAAAAAAGGGAGCAGATAAACAGAATGCCAGAAGACGGACCTGATTATGCCGCGTGTATAGCATTACTGGATGATTCACTAACTCAAACTACAAACATGGACCAATTTCGGGATGATCCAAAACTTGCTCAGGAAGATATTTCGATGAGAAATGGGGAGTATACTGATTATACAGAGGGTGCTTCATCCGAACAAGCGGCAATTATTACAAGTAACCTCAAAGAATACTACGAAGCAAGAAAAAAAAGCAGCTCAGACGAATCATCAAACAAATACGCAGAAGCGATTAAATTTCTCACCGATAGTGAGGAGGAAGGAACAGAAATGAAAGAAGCAGTCTCGGAAGGATCCGTGACAGAGGTTTTGTTGCCTGTGTTGTTGACGAGCCCGCCACCAGTTGTGGAAACCCAGGATGTCGTCAACTACAGAGCCCAATTAGAAGCAATTGAAGCAGACACTCAACAATCAAAAATCGAGAAAATTATACAGGTGCAAAAATTAAGAACACCCGCTCATATTCAGGAAATAAGCAAGGCTTATACTGACAAATTGGCCGAATCTGATGTACAAGAAAGGAACAAGGAGCTTTTACAATTTGAGACACAGCAGATATCGGACGTCACAAAAGTGAAAAACGTTCTGGCACTTCACACCTACTTTCGGTATTGTGTAGATAATGCCCCATATGGGGCAAAGGAAATTTACGAGAAAGCTTTACGTGAAGCTTTAGGCCGTCTCAGCAAAAACGTCGAAAATCTTTCTCCTGTTCAACAACTTCAGCGAGATTACGCTGCAATCGAATCGATGATGAAAGTATCAGACATTGACAATGTCAACAAACTTTTGGCGCTTTGCAGTCTATATGTAAAGTTTAGTGATTCGTCTAAATATCCGGAAAACGATGCAGAGTTTATCCAATTGAGAAACACTGTGTTTGACCGGATCATGAAATGGATCCCAGGTCCCAGTGACCAGAATCAATCTGACGTTAGGCTCTTCAACGGATTGGGTTTTCAATTCGGACTCCATGGGCTTGTGGCTATGTTAAGCGTACTATATGTGTGGAACGGATATGATCCGTTCGATAATTTGAATCCACGCCAAAGTATTGGAATTCTACAGACGGAAACAGAATACTTGGATGGAAAAAAACTAGACCAACTCCAGAGTTTCGACTTCGAAAATCTCTCCCTTGCCAACGCTGCTTGTTTGAGTACGGCCGTCCATTTTTTTACGCAACTGGAAAATAAAAAAATGGTTGGCAGCGAATCGCTAAACGATACCGAACAACTGAAGCTAAACGCTGCGATACTAGCCGGTATTGAGACGCCACTAGAAAAAGAATTCGTGAAGAGATCATTTGATCGTGTCAAGAATGAACTTTCAAGTTCGTTAAAAAAACACTTGATGTCGTTTAGTGGAGCTGAATTTGTTGACGATGTAGTTGGGTATTCTGGAGAATCCGACATGACATTTCTTGAGCATATGGGGTGGTTTGCCAACACCGTTTTGGACCACCCAACCAACAGGCCGGCCGTCCGCTTTCGTTTGTTTTGCAGTGTTTGCTTCCGCAGTGATTTGATGCAGCTTCGAACGAGAAAATTCTCAGTCGAAACGTCAACAATACTTAACCGCAATCTTGAAGAGATATTAGACTCGCGATTAAATGCAAACCACGATCCGTTCCATCCACCTGATTCGGAGGGTCGAGACGAGTCATTTCTTCCTATGATCGAAAAATTTGTACTAGGAGACACACGCGAAGTGCAGTCCGGCTCCCGGAGTTTGTGGGACCAGTTGTACAAGGAAGATCATAAAATTCAAGCGCATGACAACTCCATGTTCAGTAGATACTGCATCGACAGAGGACTGTGCGGAGCAAGGTCACCTTTGGAAACCAATCAAAAAAGCAGTTATCTGCCGTATAACATTGGAAGCCAGTACCCATATTCTTCGGCCGGCAATCTTATTGATTTCAATACCAGGCCAAAGTCTGTCCTGAATTCGAAGACGCAGTTGCTTGCTGCAGACACATCTAAACGGACCAATACAAATAAAAATGACTCGACCGAATTCGAAGCACACTTTACTGCAATTCCAGACTTTGTCGACTTACGCGACACCCGAACCGGTGTTCAAATAGACAAAAGAACCAGTTTAACAGAGAATCATTTGCAAGCGAAACCCAATTCGTACATTGAACCACAACACTCGGTGCAGTGGCTTCCAAAAAATGAAGACGCGTCGCGGGCTTGTGTGTATGAACACTTCATACAATCAGTCGGGTATTTCGACGATGGTTTGGAGCGTGAACTGAAAACCGAAGTTTGCTGTGTCGCGAAACTAATTTCTCTACCTTATGTGAGCAATGCTGAGACCGTGGTTGGAAAAAACATCGAGGGACTGAAAACGCGACCTTGTGAAGTCGACCAGAATAACAAGGTGAAATACCCGGTGTTTCCGGGGTTGGAAAAATACGAAATCCGGAGTGGGTCCAGCACCAATCTAGTTCCTGGTAGCTCAGCAACACACGAAACAACAAAATTCAACCTTTCAAAGCGACCAATAACGTCCTATGACAACTGGAGTGTTCCTTCCAGCAAATCGAGATGTGTATCTTGGACAGGAGAGGGATCGTCTCGCGTGGCCGATATGCGAAGACCTATATATGTGGAGATTGGAGGCTTTACGATCAATTTCAGCGAGTACGAAAACTTGTATGAGCCTCCAGTTTCGTTCGATCCTTCCGAAAGCGAAACACCTGCTGCAACCGGAACGAAATCCCACTTCAGCGTTTATCAGGACATACCGGAATTGCAGCGTGTCATCGATGGGGCTATTGCGGCGTGTGAAGATCACATTCGACATTCGGAGGCCAGTGATGTCTTAAGAGGCATGCAAAGGGCTGATTCTGACCGAGAAATGGAGAGTGTACGAATTTCGCGAGAAAGAAAGCAGCTGATATGGAACGACGCTCTGCGAGAATCCTACATCTGCCAAGACAAGCTCTATGCGTTTGTAAGGCAATTCTCCGGCACAATCGGAGAACCGATCGAATCCATTTGCAACGTTGACGAGAGCAAGCTTATACAACACCAAACGGACACTCGTAAAAAAAGAGAAAAACACCAACAGAGGGTGTCGGAACTACACGGAAAGCTGATCGAGCTTTTTGTTTCCGTTCTGCTGAAGGAC
>Ga0115548_1001689_pt1 | contig 11746 bp, 8 predicted proteins | sample COGITO_mtgs_1004_4_FD_87187 | JGI IMG/M metagenome (GOLD analysis project Ga0115548, IMG submission 87187) | Pelagic marine microbial communities from North Sea - COGITO_mtgs_100423 | ecosystem: Environmental > Aquatic > Marine > Epipelagic | place: Germany:Helgoland, sampling site Kabeltonne...
GAGCGCACAAGCCGATCCGCGCGCACGCTCAAAAGATCCGGATCACCGGGGCCCAGACCCACACCGTAAACGGTGCCTTGGCGCGTTCTTTGGGTCGCGCTCATTCCTTGCGGCTCGCGATGGCATTGACGGCGGCCACCGTGATGGCGCTGCCCCCCAGCCGCCCCTGAACAATGCAACAGGGCACCGGTTGATCCGCCCAAAGCGCATCTTTGCTTTCCATTGCTCCGACAAAGCCTACCGGGCAACCAATGATTGCGGCTGGGCGAGGGCAGGCAGGATCTTCGAGCATGTTGAGCAGATGAAACAAGGCGGTTGGCGCGTTGCCGATGGCCACCACAGCCCCCGCAAGATGCGGACGCCACCGTTCAAGCGCTGCGGCAGAGCGGGTATTGCCCATCTTGGCGGCCAATTCGGGCACGCCTGCATCCTGCAACGTACAGACCACCGCATTGCCAGCGGGTAGACGGGGGCGGGTAATCCCTTCGCTGACCATGCGCGCATCGCATAAAATGGGCGCTCCAGAGTCAAGCGCGGCACGGGCCGCAGGGACAAATCCCGGCGAAAACCGAATGTGGTCTTCCAGCCCGACCATGCCAGCGGCATGAATCATCCGCACCGCCACCTGTTCCGCATCCGGGTCAAAGCGGGCGAGATCCGCCTCGGCTCTGATCGTGGCGAAAGACTCCAAATATATCGCAGCACCGTTTGTTTCGTATTCGTAGGGCATGGTATCAGTCCGAAAGGGTCATCAGGTCTAGGGCCAGAAGCGCATCAGCGGTCAGGCCTCGCATCTGCGGCTGATCCCATGCATGGCCTTTTTTCACAAGGTCATAAGCGCCGTCTCGGCCCACAACTGTCAGAGTAGCACGACCGGGATGAGCGCAGCCCTTGACGCAGCCTGAGACATGTACGCTGCCTGCGCCTTTTGCGGTGAGCGCGCGCGCCAGTGCGCGGGTGTCCACCGTGGCCGCCGAGCAGGCAGGGGCGCCGGGGCAGGCATGGCTGCGCAGCAGTGGGTCGGCAGGGTCCGTGACAAAACCGTTGGCTGGTCCGGCTTGGGCTGTGTCGAGAATGATCAAACGCCAGGGTGTGCAGCGCAGCCCACTTGCGCGGGTGTCCGCGATCAGTGCCTTTAGGTCCTGCGCCATGAGGCTGCCAAAGGCTGCGCCAAAGACTTGGCCAAGAGGTCCGTGACCGGGTACTAAAGGCTTGCCTGCAGGGCGCGGTTGGCTGCAATGCGAGGACCTGCGCGGCCGGTGTCGCGCAACAAGCTGTGCCATCCGGCGCGTCCCCCCGCTTGCGGTTGCGGCGAACCAATGGGCCATTTCGATCAGTGCGTCTGCGGCGGATGCCTCGGTGACAGGCTGCCCCCTGTCCATCCCATCCGCCCGCAGGATCAACCCGCCGGAGTCCGCGATTTCGAACCGGAAATCTGCCGATGCGTTTTGCAAAAGTGCTGTGCGGCCGGTGTCCAGAGCGATGCCCATCTTGGCGGGCAGGTCGGGCAGCTCGCCCAGACGATCATAGAGAGCTGCGTAAAGACGTGTGGTCAAATCCCCGTCCTGCCAGTCGGGGGTGGTCAGGATGTTGCGTCGCGCCTCGATCGCCGGATCAGCATCCAGCAGGCCGAGCGTACCAAGCGTTTCAAGCAGCGCCGGATGGTTGCTATGCGCAACACCGCGCAATTGCACATTCGCGCGGCTGGTCAGATCAATCAGACCATTGCCAAAACGCTCTGCCGCGGCACAAATCCCTTGCGCCTGCGCTGCGCTCAGCTGTCCCATTCTGGGCCGTACACGTACGATCAGACCGTCGCCTGACATCATCGGGGTATAGGCCCCGGGGCACCATCCCTTGACGGGGGTCATTGCGCCGCCGCCAGTGCGGCACGAATCGAATTTCGCCGCGTTTGCCACAAGCCGGCGGCATCCAGGGTTGCAAACTGATCCTGCATTGCCTGATACGCGCCGGGGTTTGCAGCGCGCAGAAAATCCGCGACAGCTGCATCACCCAAAGTGGCGTCGTGATACAGATCAAACAGATGCGGCTCCACAACACCGGCCAAATGGGCGAAAGCTGCCATGTGATCCAGAGTTGCGGCGATCTCTGCCGCGCCACGGAAGCCATGGCGCATCATGCCCTCAAGCCAGCCCCTTTGTGTGGCCCGACCCAGAACAACGCGCGCGATTTCTTCGGGAAGGGCGCGGGCGCGCGGTCTGTCGGGCCTGGTGCTATCGAGGTGATAGAGCGCCGCCTTGCCCCCGGTGATCGCCTGCGCTGCGGCAAATCCTGCCTCGTGGGCTGCATAGTCGGATGCAAGCAAGAGATCGGTTTCGGGCAGGTCCTGCAGATGCACAAAACTGTCGGCTGCGGCCACGCGCCGACGCAGGCCGTCCTCATCGCGCACCGCGCCCGTACCGTCGAGCGCATAGGCGCTGGCATGCAACCAAGCGGCCCCTGCTGCTGCACGGCTTTCGTCTGTGAATGTTTCGACCTCGGCGCCCATGCCCAGCCCAAAGCTGCCGGGGGCCGGGCCATAGACCCGCGCGGTGCTGGTCTGACCGGCATAGGGGTTCCAGTCGGACGCCTCATCGCGCAGCGTCAGCGCCCGTACGGCCTGACCGAACAAAGCCGACAAGCTTGGAAAAACATCCCGGAACAGGCCGGACACGCGCAGGGTCACGTCGATGCGCGGGCGGTCCAGATCGGTGATCGGCAACACCTCGATCCCCGACACGCGCTCTGATCCCTGATCCCAAACAGGCCGAACTCCAAGCAGGTGCAACGCCATAGCGAACTCTTCACCTGCCGTGCGCATTGTGGCAGAGCCCCAAAGATCCACGATCAACCCGCGCGGCCAATCGCCGTGATCCTGCAAATGGCGGCGCACCAGCTCTTCGGCCAGTTTGACGCCCTGCGCATGGGCGGCGCGCGTCGGCACCGAACGTGGATCGGTGGTAAACAGATTGCGCCCCGTAGGCAGCACGTCGCTGCGCCCGCGATAGGGTGAACCGGAAGGTCCCCCCGCGATGCGCCGTCCGTTCAAGGCAACAATCAGGGCGTTCCGCTCTCCGGCTACCATCGCATCGGTGCAGGCGCCGCTGCTGCGCCCCCAGATGTGCAGGCCATCGCCATACTGGCTTTCCTTTATGTCGCAAACAAAGCGGTCGATACGTGTAATTGCCTCGGCGGTGCTGGACGCACCATCAAGGCCCAGATCATTCTCAACGCCTAGTGCTTGTGCCTCGGCGCGGATATCGGCTTGCAACCGATCACGGCGTCTGGGGTCGAGGCCGTCTGCGGTTGAGAATTCGTCTAACAGACTTTCAAGCTGCACAAGGCGGTCGGGCGTCGCGCTGGGTTTCATCGGCGGTGGCATATGGCCCAGTGTGATTGCGCCAATGCGCCGCTTGGCCTGTGCGGCTTCGCCGGGGTCATTCACAATAAACGGATAGATAACTGGCAGCGTGCCCACGAGGGCCTCGGGCCAGCAGGCATCCGACAGGGCGACGGACTTGCCCGGCAACCACTCAAGCGTGCCATGAGCGCCGATATGGATCAGTGCATCGGCCTGTGATTGAAGCCACAGATAAAATGCCACATAGGCGTGGCGTGGGGTGCGCGCCAGATCGTGATACTCGTTGTCACGTTTGTCTGGTGTTCCGCGTTCAGGCTGCAATGCAATCAGGGCCGCCCCACGGCGCGTGGCGGAAAAGTGAAACTGCCCGTCTTTCGTGTCTCTCTCCGGAGCGCCCCAATCCCGTGCCAGATCATCTTGCAAGGTTTGCGGAAGGGTGCCCAGCATGCTCAGGTATGCGGTGAGCGGCCACGGAATTGTTTCGATGCCAAGCGCCTCTTGAAGGGGCGGTCCGTCATGATCCACCCCATAGCCCGCCCCCTCAAGGTCATCGAGAATTGCATGCGCCGAAGCCAGCGCATCAAGGCCCACCGCATGCGCCATGTTCCACTCTTTGCCGGGATATGTGCTAAGCACCAGTGCAGGGCGCCGATCTGCCGCTGGTTTCTGTGCCAGATCGACCCATGCCGTCACCTTGTCAGACACCGCGTCGACCCTTTCCAGATCGGCTTTGTGGGCAAAGCGGGCATATTGCAACTGCGCGTCGCGCGCCTGTGGTTCCTTGAACGAGGCCACGCCTGCAAAAAGGCGTCCGTCCACCTCGGGCAGGACAACATGCATGGCAAGGTCTGCGGGCGACAGGCCGCGCTCGGCTCCGGCCCACATGTCGCGGGTTGCGGTGGATAGAGCCACTTGAAACACAGGCACATTACCAGCATCAAGTGGTGAGGCACCTGTGTTGCCCTTGCCGGAAAAAGCGGTGGCGTTTACGATTGCAACCGGCTTTAGGTGGGCGATTTGACGGCTCAGCCATTGTGCTGCATCCGGGGCTTTGAGCGATGGCGCAAAAAGGCCAAGCACGCGAAATCCGCGCCTGTCCAAAGCATGATAAAGCGCCTCGATCGCGGACAAGTCTGCCGCCGCCAGATAAGCTCGGTAAAACGTGACCAAGACCAAGGGACGGTTACTTTGGCTGCCAAATAATGGACAGGTCACCCCATGTTCCGGTGTCCAGGCGCCAACCGTTGGCAGCGCTTTCGCCCCATGTACAGGCCCTGCGTACAGGCCAGAAGCCAAAGCCATCTGCGCCAGCGCTGCTTGGGCTGCGACCGTGCCACCGGTGTCGCACAGATGCGCAAGACGGCGCAGAGTGCTGACGGGCAGCGTGGAAATCTCATCCAGTCGAGTGTCGACGCGCCCATCCGCCGGCAAAACCGCAAGCGCGATGCCTTTGGCCCGGCACAGAGTTTCGACCTGTTGCAGGCCGTATGACCAATAAGGAACGCCGCCGATCAGGCGGATAAGGATGCCCTTGGCACCTTCCAGTGTTTGCTCCAAATAGGTGTCGACCGATAGCGGATGTTTGAGCCCGACCAGATTGGCCAGCCGTGTCGTCGGCATTTTTCCGGCACCACCGCCGCGATGATAAGCTGCTGCAAAAGCCCCAAGGTCACTGTCGGAAAAAGACAGCACCACCAGATCTGCAGGCGCTTGGCCCAGATCGGTCGGCGTCTCGGTTTCCTCGAGGCCGTGGCTTTCACGAAAGACGACATGCATGGGGCTGGCTCGTTATCTCGCTGCGGTTGCTGCAACGTGGACCAAAGCATCCCGGATGGCTGCGGCATTCACGTCGTCATGTTCGGCAATCACGACCAAACGGCCCTGTCGAACCTCATCTGGGCGCCATGGCCGGTCGAACTGATGACGCACCCGCGCGCCCACGGCCTGTACGAGCAAGCGCATCGGTTTGCCTGCGACGGCGGCATATCCTTTGACGCGCAGGATGTTTTGCGCCTTGGCCATGGCTTCGATCCGGCGCACGAGCTCTGCGGGATCAACAATCTCGGGAATATCGATTATGACGCTTTCAAAATCGTCGTGTTCGTGGTCGTCATGGCCGTCGTGATGGCTGGGGCGGGCCTCGATGTCGTCTTCGGCAGCGGCCTCAAGGCCCAGCAGGATGCGCGGGTCAACCACGCCCTCTGCGACCTCGACCATCGGCAATGTGCGCGGGGCCTCGGCTGCAATGATGGCTTTGGCCTTGGCAATGCCTTCCGGGCCCGCAAGGTCAGGTTTCGTCAGCAGGATAATATCGGCACAACTGATCTGATCCTCGAATACCTCGGATAGGGGCGTTTCATGGTCGATGGACTCGTCTGCGAAACGTTGCGCATCAACCGCGGCCACATCGGGCGCAAACCGCCCCGAGGCGACCGCCTCTGCGTCGGCTAGAGCGATCACGCCGTCCACGGTGATGCGGCTGCGGATATCTGGCCAGTCAAAAGCTTTCAGCAGTGGTTTGGGCAGGGCAAGGCCCGATGTTTCAATCAAAATATGCTCGGGCTGCGGATCCAGCGCCATCAACGCTTCGATCGTTGGAATAAAGTCATCTGCCACCGTGCAACAAATACAGCCATTGGCCAGCTCCATTATGTTTTCCGCCGGGCAGTCAGGGATTGCGCAGGATTTCAGAATGTCTCCGTCGACACCGACGTCGCCGAACTCATTGACAATGATAGCAAGGCGCTTGCCCTGAGGGTTTTGCATCAGGTGACGGACAAGTGTGGTTTTGCCAGAACCTAGAAAGCCGGTGATGACGGTGACGGGAACCTTATTGAGTGTCGACATGGATCAAAACTCCTGTGGGGGAATGCGGGCGATACAGTTTTTACGAAAATGCTCGGGGCGCTCGCGCCAAGGCACAAGCCCGTCGGGGGTGGCTGCATATTTGGCAACGCCCTCGATCACGACATCCGCGTCGCGGTCTTCCATCAGGTTCCCGTAAACATAGGTCCAGCGGGTGGGCCCGCCGCGCACCGCGACCGAACAGCCCGAAGCGCAGTTCGACAAACATTCCACAGCTTTCAAGGTAACACCCTCGGGCATGTCGCGCGCGGCAAGCTGAGCGTGCAAAGCGGCACCGGGGCGGGTGTCGTCTTGGGGCACCTCCATCTCGCGGCGGCATTTCACGCAGACCAGCAATTCGACCGGTGGCAGATCGCCCATCGTTCATATCCCATAAATGGCGGGGGTCAGATGGCGGGACGGCAGCGCCGCAAAACCCGACACCCGGCACACCCCGTCCGGTTTCAATCGTCTCGGTGCTGGCAGGTCTCCCGGCTTGCGGATGTCAGAGGATCGCTCTGTCGGTCGCCCCACCTTCCCGGCCTTTCGGCCAGTGGCGCGGGGGCACCTCTCCGGTCACGGTCGCGGGGGCGGCTGCGTTTGGGTTGAAAACAACCCGCGGCATTCCCTTTTCACCCAAGACGATCTTGGGCACCAGCATGATCGTAGTGGGCGCGGCGTCTCTGACTGTCAAGCGATTCATCTGCTCTGGTGCCGCACGGCATTGCGTGGCACACAACGCACACCGTTAATTCAGCCCCGGAGCTACCGATGGACGACGTCACCGCCCGCCACAATGCCAAGATGAAAAAGATCAAGGCCGCCCGCGACAAGATGATGGCAACCAAGACTGAGCAAAAAGGTCTGATCATGGTCCACACCGGTCCGGGCAAGGGCAAGTCTTCGTCCGGATTCGGAATGATCATGCGTTGCATTTCGCATGGAATGCCTTGTGCAGTGGTTCAGTTCATCAAGGGGAATTGGAACACGGGCGAAAAGACATTCCTGCGCGATCGTTTCGCTGATGAGTGCAAGTTCTTTGTCTCAGGCGAGGGGTTTACCTGGGAGACGCAAGACAGGGAGCGCGATATTGCCGCTGCACAGAATGGCTGGAGCATCGCCAAGCAACAGATCCTTGATCCCGAGATCAAGTTCGTTTTGCTGGACGAGATCAACATCGCTCTGCGGTATGATTATCTCGACATCGACGAGGTTGTAGATTTTCTTTTGACCCACAAACCGGTGATGACCCACGTGGTACTTACCGGTCGCAACGCTAAGCCCGAGCTTATTGAGGCAGCCGATTTGGTGACAGAGATGACACTGATCAAACACCCCTTCAAGGAATTGGGGATCAAGGCACAAAAAGGGGTCGAATTCTAATTCTCGAATTATAGCGATGACTGGCCGCTTACAAAGGTATGCGCCTGAGCGTGCAGTTTTTGATCTGGCCCAAACCCGGAAACTGAATTACGCCAAAGAAGCGAGGGCTATCGAGACGGGTCCGACGGGCGGCATCAGGGCGGATGGATGAGCAAATCTTTGATGATTCAGGGCACCGGATCCAACGTGGGGAAATCCATGTTGGTGGCAGGCCTGTGCCGTGCGGCGCGCAGGCGCGGGCTTTCAGTTGCGCCGTTCAAGCCTCAGAACATGTCGAACAATGCCGCCGTCACCGCAGATGGCGGAGAGATTGGGCGCGCGCAGGCATTACAGGCGATAGCCTGCGGCCTGCCAGCCCATACGGACATGAATCCGGTTCTTCTCAAGCCTGAAACCGATGTCGGATCTCAGGTCGTGGTGCAGGGCAAAAGGGTGGCGACCGTAAAAGCCCGCGATTATGCCAAGATGAAGCCCGCGTTGATGAAAGCTGTGCTGGACAGTTTCAACCGGCTGAAATCGAAGAATGATCTGGTCCTTGTCGAAGGGGCCGGCAGCCCGGCCGAGGTCAATCTGCGCGCCGGTGATATCGCCAATATGGGGTTCGCACGCGCGATCGATTGCCCTGTGATCTTGACGGGTGACATCGATCGCGGCGGTGTCATTGCCCAGATCGTCGGCACCAAAGCTGTAATTGACGCTCAGGATGCGGCGCTGATCCGCGGTTTCATCATCAACCGTTTTCGGGGCGATCCGACGCTTTTCACGGATGGCTACCGGATGATCGAAGCGCATACCGGATGGCGTGGATTTGGTGTGGTGCCCTGGTTTAAAGATGCTTGGAAATTGCCTGCCGAAGATGCGCTTGATATTGCAATGCCAGGCCGGACGGGTGGTTCGCACGTGGTGTGCCTCAGGCTGTCGCGTATCTCAAACTTTGATGATCTCGATCCGCTGGCGCAGGAACCTGCGGTGAAGCTGACCATGTTGCGGGCAGGCCAGCCGTTGCCCGCTGATGCAGACTTGGTGATCCTGCCGGGCAGTAAATCGACGCGTGGGGATCTTGAATTCATCCGTGCCCAAGGTTGGGACGAAGATGTGCGCGCGCATTATCGTCGCGGTGGTCATGTGCTGGGCATTTGTGGCGGATTTCAGATGCTGGGCCGCGTTGTGTCTGACCCTGATGGGATCGAAGGGGCGCCTGGCTGCGCACAGGGTCTTGGGTTGCTCGATGTTGAAACAGTGATGACTGGTGATAAACTTCTGACAGAGGTGGATGCGATCCACGTACCAACGGGCTGCAAGATGCAAGGCTATGAGATGCACAAGGGGCGCAGCGATGGCCCGGATCGCGCGCGCCCTTTTGCGCGTGTTGGGACCATCGAAGAAGGTGCTATCAGTGCCGATGGTCGGATTTCGGGCAGCTATCTTCACGGTATGTTCCGCAGCGATGCGTTCCGCCGTGCTTGGCTTGCCGGATTTGGCGCGCAGGCAGGCGACGTGGCTTATTCCGCCACAATAGAGGCCACCCTTGATGACCTCGCTGACTGGATGGAGATGCATCTTGATGTAGACGGCATTCTAAAGCTTGCGCATTAAATCTCTGCGCTAAAAAATTTGAATTACCCAACACTATCTGAAGTCATATATTTCAAGGTGTTAGGTGATTTTCACTGTTCAGATGTTTCGTCAAATATCATGGGACAAACTATTTTGTTTGGGGTTGTATGCCGGCGTATGATATCGCGCTGGCGGGCCGCACGCTGCGCAAACGGGCCCCAATGGTAGTGATCAATTTGGGCGATGGCGCGGTTGTCGAGCAAACTGTTAAGTGCTGGGCACAAAGCGGGTGCCGACCGTTTCCAGATCCAAATACGATTTTCGCGCAGGTTTCATGATGATTGGCACGAAATGTCCGCGTTTTTGCAATTTCCGATCCTAGTATTGGCAAGTACAGAAAAAAGGTCTGTTGCGACAGTGACATCCGGTGGACATGCGTTGCGATTACCGCCACCCTATGCAGGATTAGGGAGGACACTGAATGAACGACAGCTTTATGAATTTGAGCTTTGGAATGCGCGCAGAGCACCGCGATCTGCTCAATCGCGTGGCAACGATGATCCGCGACGATATCATGCCCATCGAAGAAGAATATGCCGCCGAAGTCGCCAAAGGTGATCGCTGGCAATACACAGACCGTCAGACCGAAATTCTTGAAGGGTTGAAGTCCAAAGCCAAATCCGAGGGGCTGTGGAATTTCTGGCTGACTGACAGCGATAAAGGTTTTGGATTGTCGACCGTGGAATATGCGCATTTCGCCGAAGAGATGGGCAAGACGCCGCTTGGTGCTGAAACGTTCAACTGTTCCGCTCCGGATACCGGCAATATGGAAGTATTCGAGCGTTATGGCACCGACGACATGAAAGAACGTTGGTTGTCGAAGCTGCTGGAGGGTAAAATCCGTTCAGCCTATCTGATGACCGAGCCAGATGTGGCCTCATCGGATGCAACCAACATCTCGATGTCCTGCGTCCGCGATGGTGACGACTATGTTCTGAATGGCGAGAAATACTGGGCCTCTGGCGCGGGAGATCCACGCTGCAAGGTCTATATTGTAATGGTCAAGACGGGCGGCGATGATTTGCCAAAGCACAAACGCCAGTCGATGATTGTTGTGCCTGCGGGCAGTGAAGGTATCGAAGTGCTGCGGCCAATGTTGGTTTACGGCCATGATGATGCGCCGCATGGGCACATGCACATCCGTTTCACCAACGTAAGGGTGCCGGTCGACAGCATTCTGCTGGGCGAAGGACGGGGGTTTGAAATTTCTCAGGGACGGCTTGGGCCCGGGCGGATTCATCACTGCATGCGTGCGATCGGGCAGGCCGAGGCTGCGCTTGAATTGATGTGTCGCCGTTCTTTGTCCAAAGAAGCTTTTGGCAAGCCATTGGCGCAATTGGGCGCGAATTATGATATCATCGCCGAGGCCCGCATGGAGATAGAAATGGCACGGCTGTTGTGTCTCAAGGCTGCATGGATGATGGATCAGGGTGACGCCCGGGCAGCAGCGCCCTGGATCAGTCAGATCAAGGTGGTGGCCCCGCGTGTGTCGCTAAAAGTCATTGATGAAGCGGTGCAGATGCATGGCGGTCAAGGCATCAGTCAGGACACGCCGTTGGCGCACGCCTGGACACACCAGCGTACATTGCGTCTGGCGGATGGCCCGGATGCGGTGCACCGCCGTCAAGTCGCGCGGGCCGAGCTCAAAAAGTACACGCAACAACCTATGTAAGGTCGCGGCGCCAAAAAAGGTCGGCGCCAACCGGCGGTAAAGCGTGTCGCTTTGCCGCCGGTCTTGTATCGCAAAATGCTTGCATCCGGGCCATCAAGCGCCGCTAACTGGGTGCGATTGCGTTTAATGGTGGCAACGATGAAAGACCTGATGCCGGAAATCTCCCCGCTGCGACCTCCTTCAGAGGTCATGCGGCTCGCGCGCATGGGCACTATGATGCCCACGCGCCTCAGCTTTTTGCGGGTGCTGGTGCGGCGTTTGTGCACTGAAAACGCAACGGTAACCCGAACGGTTTGGGACATGAACGCTGCGGGGTACGGGCGGGCTGTTTATTCAATCGACCTTGGGGGGCATACCTATTCGCTTGTCGCCATATCGAATGACCTGCCATCCGACCAGCGCAGCGACCGGGTGATTGCGACGGCTTGGGACGCGGCTTTTGTGCTTTACGACGGTGTACCAACAGCGCTGGAAATTGACCGAATCGCCGCAAATGCACCGAAACAGGAGGCGGGTCGTTTCAATCCACGGGATCTGGTCTTGAGCCGCGCTAATAAGTCTTTGCGCATGTGGACAGCGACGGTGGATGCATTGCGCAGCGGCGGACAGCCTGAACCGGCCATGATTCGCGATATCGGCTATCTGATGCGGACGACTGCTGTTTATGGAAACGGCAAATTTGGCATCGCAGACCGCCACCTGATCGCAGACCGGCCCGGCCTTGAGGGCCCCTTTGCGGCCGAGATGCTGACGGTTTATATGATCCGACATTTCACCCTTGATCTGGTGCAACATGTTGGCGGTGCGCGGCTGGACCCGCACCTCGCGCGGCATTTGGGTGTCGGCAATGCCACCGGGCTTGGCATGGC
>Ga0115548_1001698_pt1 | contig 11717 bp, 17 predicted proteins | sample COGITO_mtgs_1004_4_FD_87187 | JGI IMG/M metagenome (GOLD analysis project Ga0115548, IMG submission 87187) | Pelagic marine microbial communities from North Sea - COGITO_mtgs_100423 | ecosystem: Environmental > Aquatic > Marine > Epipelagic | place: Germany:Helgoland, sampling site Kabeltonne...
AAAGAAATAGAGAAAGAAATTTTGTCTAAAAAAACTCTTCATGTAGTCGAATCTATAGGAGACTGCTTATCTCTCTATGAGAGCGGAATAAAGAATGTGTTAGTCTCTTTTGGTTTAAACATATCCCCAAAATTTATCTCAAAATTAAGCGTGATGCCAATTGATAAGATATTTGTTTCTTTTAATAATGATTTTAATTCAGAAAGGAACAGGGGTTTTGAGGGAGCTATCAAATCAATATTTAAACTTTCAGATTGCACTGATTTTAAAAAGATATATTTTGCTCCGCCAACAAGCAACGACTTTGGTGAAATGACAAAAGACGAAATTGATGATTACATAAAACATTGTCAAGCTCTAGAACACGAAGAGTCTTCTTCTTCGGTGTTATCTATCGCAGAGGAGATGGAATTTCGAGGAATAAACAAGGCGTTTTCGTCCAACTTAAAAAAATACAAGAAAACATACAACTTTAATTATGGAAACATCTAACAAACCACTGTCTGCCTCTAGGATTAAAACCCTTCAAATGTGTTCTTGGCAATATTGGAGCAAATACCACCTTCGTCTTCCAGATAAGTCAAATCACGGTTCTCTTCGTGGTACAATTTGTCACGCAGTATTTGAATTGTTAGGTAATCCAAAACACAAGCATCACTATAACAAGATAGTTAAAAAACAAAACATTCAAGCCTCTCCAGCTATCGACAGGATGGTTTTAGCTTATTCTAAGAAATATGGGATAGACGACTTTGAAAATTTAGATTTGGTAAACCAGATGATTTTAGAGGGTTTAAATTATGATTTTTTCGGAGATAAGGATGGCAAGCCCACCGAAGGTATTTCTGAAATAAAGTTTGATGTTTCGGTAGATGAAGACGGGAAGTCTTACAGAATTTTGGGGTTTATTGATAAGCTTTATTTATTCAAAAGAAAAAAGACGGCACTAATAAGAGACTTTAAAACTTCAAAAGCCATATTCGCAGGGAAGGAGTTTGACGACAACATACAGGATCTTATGTATTGTTTGGCAATAAAACACTTGTATCCAGATTATATAAAAAGAAAAATGGAGTTTCTTTTTCTTAAGTTCGACTGCAATAACGAAGGCCTTCTGGAAATGGCAGAAATAGACACAGACGAGCTAGAGGGCTTCGAGCACTTTCTTAGCGAGGTTCAGCAAGTAATAAATAATTTCAATGAAAAAACAGCAAAGAGTAATCTAGCATATGATCAAGGCTACCCGAAAAAAGAGGATGGCTTTGCTGGAAAGATTGTATGTGGCTTTGCTGATTATGCTGGTAAACTCAAAAAAGATGGCACCCCTATGTGGCACTGTCCGTTCAAGTTTGCTTTTGATTATTATCACCTTCTTAACGATAAAGGTGATTTTCTTTCGTCTGCTTATGATAAAGAGACCCTTCAAGAGAAGCTCGATAATGGTTTAGGTAGTGAAATTAAAAAACTAAGGTACAAAGGCTGTCCTGCATTTCGTGTTGACAATGTTAGCAATTTACTATAACATATAAGTTATGATACCGCTATTTAAAAGCCAATTTAGTATTGGCAAGTCTATTTTGTCTGTCAACTCCATAGTCGATATTGCAAAAGAAAACGGGTTAAAGGAAGTTGTCTGCGTAGAGGATTCATTTTATGGATTCAGGTCGTTAAAACAAAAGCTTTCAGATGATGGTATTCGTTTAATTTTTGGAATAAAATTATCCGTGGTTCAAGATTCTACTGAGGCTGATTTGCGCCCCAGTAAACTTATATTCTTTGCAAAAAACAATGATGGCATGAAGGCAATAAGGTCTTTATATACAGATGCCCATACAAGCGAACTAGAATGCTTGTCTCTCTGCAATTATGAAAAATCATTTTTTAAAGACATTATGATAGCTGTTCCTTTTTATGACTCCTATATACATAATAATATCTTTATGTTTGGTCTTTCGACCTTGTCCTTAAGCGGTCTTAATCATGTGTATTTAGAGGAAGATAACAACCACGCTTTTGACTTTCAAATCAAAAGAGCTATAAAATCACTAGGAGTAGAAACTCAACTAAGTAAAAGTATTTATTACAAAGATAGAGAAGATTTTCATGCATTTCAAATGCACAAGGCAATTTGTAGCAGAAGGATGGGTCGAAGCCCTACCTTTTCCAGTCCCAACTTAAATGACTTTTCTTCAGATGATTTTTGTTGGGAGTCCTATAAAGAAAAAATAAAATGAGCCTTGAAAATATAGTTGTTGGTATCTGCATGTTAGGATACTTTGTAGTATGTATATCTTTTGTTTTTAAGGGAGAATACCCTTGGTCTCTTATTTGGTTTAGCTACGGCATGGCAAACTTCGGTTTAATTTGGGCTCAGAACATAAAGTGATACTTGCATATAATATCATGAATAAATGATTTGACTTTGTTTGTATTTTTGGTATACTCTTTTTTAGAGCATGTTAAAATACGATCAAAAATATATAGTCTTTGACACAGAGACGGAAGGATTAAATTTACACTCATCAAAGCCTTGGCAGATTGCTTGGATTGTTTGCCAAGGTTATAAGGTTATAGAAACACACAATAGGTTTTTGGATTTTGATGATCTTGAAATTCCTGATATAGTAAAAAAACTCACTGGTTTTTCTTGGGACACTTATAACGAAAAGAAAGAAGACCCAGAAACTGTCCTTGCCGACTTTGAGGAATATTTATATGACCCTCAATACAAAATAATAGGTCAAAACTTATTAGGCTTTGATGTCTATATGATAGCAGAACTCCAAAGAATGTTTGGGAGGAAAAGAGACTTTACTTATTTTGATAGAATTTATGATACCCGCGCATTGGGTAAAGCTCACAGAGAGGGCTTAGAAAAACCAAAAGAAAACTTTCTTAGCTGGCAGTATAAAATAATAAACGACAGAAGTCTAAAGTCAAAGGTTTCTCAAATTCAATTATTAAAGTATTTTGGTATTGACTTTGAAGAGGAAAAGTTGCATGATGCTTTATATGATATTGAAATGTGTTATCAAATATTTTGCGAACTTAAAAAATCAATGAATCTATGATATTTAAAGACTTTACAGAATACGACGATTGTGAGCCAGCTGGGGTAGAACTCCCCAAGACTCCCGTTAATGAGGAAACCCTAATAGAGCTTGGATTAAATTCTGACAGTTCCAATAAGGAAATAATGTATGAACTCGCTCGCAAGGGCCTGAGGGATAAGGGAATTACAAATTATAAAAACAAAGAAGTTTATTTTAACCGAGTTCAAAAAGAACTCGGTATTCTCGACGAACTTGGATTTACTGATTATATATTACTTAATTGGGATATTCTAAACTACTGTCATGATCAGAACATACCCACAGGGGCTGGCAGGGGCTCTGCAGCGGGCTCATTGGTTCTTTATCTACTTGGAGTCACAAACATAGATCCGATCCCTCACGACTTGTTTTTTGAGAGATTTGTTTCCAAGAGTAGGGCTAAGAAAGTTGTAGATAAAAATGGCAAAGAATTTTTAGTAGGTAGTCTTCTCCCAGATGTTGACTCAGATATTTCTTATGAGAAGAGACAACAAGTAATAAAGTATATCGAAGAAGTACACAAAGGTAAAACTGCTAAAATATTAACATTCAATACTTTTAGTTCGAAGCTTTGTGTAAGGGAGGCCACTAAATATTTTGATGGTTCAAAAGAAGAAGAAGCAGGAAGAGTAAGTGACATGATACCCAAGCTTCACGGCAAGGTATTTTCATTGAAGAAAGCAAGAGAGGAAAACGAAAAGTTTGATGATTGGGTTAGCAAACACAAAAGAACATTCGAAAATGCCCTGAAGGTAGAGGGCTTGACAAAGAACGCTGGTGTTCATCCATCTGGTATTGCTATTTGTTCTACTGATATTGGTGATGTGGTTCCACTTCAAAAAACAAAAGATGGGGATCTAGTTACTGCATATGACATGAATGATGTTGCAGATCTAATGGTAAAGTTTGATATACTAGGGTTAAGAACCCTTACAATCGCCCACAAAACATGTCAAAAAATAGGTTTAGATCTAGAGTTGGTTAATGAGGAAGATCCGTTTATTTATGAAACACTGCAGAACTTTAATCATCCAGTTGGGTTATTCCAAATCTCTGCTGAGACAAACTTCAGAGTATGCCAAGAAGTTAAACCAGAAAATATAAACGAACTTTCTGACGTTGTTGCACTTGCAAGGCCAGGGGCCTTGCAGTTCCTAGACGAGTATATCGACCAGAAGCATAGACCCACAGAGCTTAATTTACAGAAGGATTTGGATGAAATTTTATCTTGGTCTAATAATGTTATTCTATATCAAGAGCAGCTTATGCAAATTGCTAATAAAGTTTTTGGACTTACTTTAGACGAAGCAGAAACTTTGCGCAGAATAGTAGGAAAGAAGAAAACAGACGAAATGCAAGAGTGGAAGCAAAAAATCTTCAGTGCTGGTCTAGAAAACAATCTCGAAGAAAGAATATGCGATTTTTATTGGGGCGCGTTAGAGGCTTCTGCAGATTACTCTTTCAACAAGTCTCACAGTTTTGCTTACGCTAACTTAGCAGCCAAGACTGTATACTTGAAATATAAGCACCCGCGTGAGTTTTTCCTTTCTGTTTTAGAATCTTCCGAATTTGAGCCAGAGCCATTAATCACAATTAACAATGTAAACGAAGAACTTTGCGACTTCGGTATTTCCTTGCTTCCCCCTAGCTTGTTTAAATCAGAAATCAATTTTAAAGTTGAAGGGGATGATATTAGATATGGATTAAACAGTATAAAAGGCATATCACTAAAGGCCTTAGAAAGCCTTGTAGATTTTAGGGGCCTTGAGTTCAATAATAAATATGAAGTTTTTGGAGCAGCTAAACAATGTGGAATAAACATATCTGTTCTTGCCGCTTTAATACAAGCTGGAACAATGGACGACAAAACTGAAAACAGAAGTCGATTAGTATTAGAGGCTCAAGCTTTTAATCTATTGACGGATAGAGAGAAGAGAAACTTCATAAAAATAGGAGAACGATTCGGTTTTGATATTTTAAACTCAATAGCTGATGTGGTTGACAAGGTTGTTGTAGGAGATGACAATAAACCCATAATATCAGAAAAAAGGTTTGTTACATTTAAGAAAAACTTTTTAAAATATAGAGAAATATATAACAAAAATAAAACGCACGAAAAATTTACTAATTGGTGGTATGAAAACAGCTTGTTGGGTTATAGTTATTCTCACTCTTTAAACGATTGTTTTGAGGCTGACTATGGAAGGCTAGAAACCCTAAAGGAAGTTGGGGTTTTGAGTTCTACGGACAAATTCAAAACAGTTTGTCAAGTAAAGGACTTCTTTACAAGGATATCAACTAACGGTAATAAATATATGATGCTTGAAGTCTCAGATAATAGCGCGTCTACCAAGCTCCTATTAATGGACAACCAAAGAGAGGATAAATTATCTAACTTTCTTGCTAAAAGCAAAATTAAAAAAGACGATATAATTATAGTAAACGCAACAAAAAACGATGGAGGAACAAGTTTTATAGACACAATTAAGGTTGTAGATACAAAAGTTTTAATGAAAACAAGAGATTTTAAAAAATAGAATATGAATGAAATAAAGTTAACGCCACAGATAGAAGGCGTAATAGCCAAGTCCAAAGAAACAGCCCTAATAATGCATCGTCATTGCGTAGATATCGATTTGTTTTTTGATTGCTTTATGGAGAATTTAAGCCTTTCTTGTTCTGTTCTCTTAGATAAATTTGAAATCAAACAAGCACTATTTGACGCAAGCGACGAAGTTATGTATTCAAAAAAGAGAACAAAACTCTGCTCAGACAAACTTGATAAAAAACTCGAAAACTTTTTCGAAAATTGCAAAGATTCTTGCGTTGAACTATTTGGTATAGATTATATACCTCCAGAGATTATATTTATGCATTTTTTAGATGTTGATATAGCTCCTAAAGCTATAAGAGAGGTTATACTTTCAGATAAAGCGTTAACAGACGATATAATAACAGATATAACATTTTCGTTGAGCGATGTAGATATTTCAATTATAGATGGCCCAGAAAAAACCAAAAGCATAAAAACTTCAAACAGTTTAGATATGTTCGAGGATAACAAGATACTATCTCAATTTGCTGAAAATCTTAATATAAAAGCTCTTGATAATAAGTTTGATAAGATAGTAGACTTTGATGATAAAATTTCTGAAATTGCGACAGTGCTTTGCAGAAAGAAAAAACCAAATGTAATCCTAGTTGGCTCTGCTGGTACAGGTAAAACCGCTCTTGTAGAGGGTCTGGTTAATAAAATTGTTAATGGAGAGGCTCCAGAATTATTATCTAACAAGGTTGTTTATTCGGTAAGTCTTTCAAGCATGGTCGCTGGGACAACATTCCGAGGTCAATTTGAAGAAAGGCTAGAAGAGTTTGTAAAAGAGGCTAAAAAATACAATAATGTTATACTCTTTATAGATGAGGTTCATACATTAGTCGGAGCTGGAGGCACTGGAGGCTCAAGTGAATCTCTTGAGGCTTCGAATATGCTTAAGCCAGAGCTCGCTAGAGGTACAATCAGCTGTATTGGGGCTACTACCCCTAACGAATATAATGCCACAATCAAAAAAGATAGTGCCTTGGATAGAAGATTTGAGAGGGTCATAGTAAGAGAACCTTCTAAATTTCAAATGGAAGAGATATTACCGATAATAACAGACTATTACGAGGAGTTTCATAATGTAATATACTCTAAAGAGTTTCTTGATCAAGTAATAAATTACTGCGAGATTTATAATCCTAATAAATACTATCCAGACAAAGCTGTTGATGTAATTGATCATTGCGGAGCTCAAGCAAAAGTAAGTCATTTCGAGTTAAATCCAGAAATAAAACAAATGCAAAAAAAAATAATTGGACTAGCCAAGGAAGAAAAAGACCACAACAAGCTCTTATCACAATTTAAAGAAAAGTTATCAGATTGGTCAGATGAAGCTAATAGCAAAAAAGCATCTGTAACCATTGAGCATCTAGATAAGTTCTTTGTCAGAAAAGCCAATCCACTATCAAATAATTCGACACTTAACAAAGTGTTCTCTGATTTAAACAAAAAGTTTTCTGGACACAATACGTTATTAAACGAATTAAAAGAAAAAATATTCCTATCTAATTATGAGGTAAACAACCAAGCAAGCTGCCCAAAGATTTTTTGTATTAACGGAGCAGAAAAAACAGGTAAGACATACTTAATGTCGATCTTAAAAGAAAAACTGGAGATTTCTGGAATTAACATAATAAACTATAATGGAGTTCATTTTTCAGATGATTATGCGCCACACAAAATAGCGTCGGTCCTTACCAGTGGATCTTCTTTAGCCGAAAAAATATTAATGTATCCAAACAGCGTCGTTATCATAGATGATTTTGATTGTATACATAGATCAGCAACGCCTCTTTTCGCTCAAATATTCAAAGACGGCAAACTTGAATTGTCTAATGGAGAATGTGCCGATTTCTCTCATTGTAAGTTTTTCTTAACAAGCAAGGTTAACAAAGAAAGATCCCTTGGATTCAAGGGGTCATCCTCAAATCCAGAATCTATGGTTTTTAAAGAATTATCCAACCATTTTGACGCTAGTCTTTTCTTGAACACGTTAAACGAGAGAGGGTTAAGGAGAGTGCTGTGGAAAAAACTGGAGAAAGTGCGTAAAAATCTAAGGGTGAAAAATATTTCTGTTTCCTTCGATTTCAATTTTGTTAAGTCTTTTGTAGAAAATAACTCTGGCTCGGAGTTAAATATAGAGTCTCTCAATAATTCTTTTGATTTAAAAATAAATAAATACATACAGTCTGAGCTATTGAATGGAGTCAGTAAAATAAACCTCAAAAAATGTCAAAAAACACATTGACAACAGCATAAATATCCTATAAGATGTATTACATGAACAAAGCAACACAAAAACGACGGTCAGCATTGAATAGCATTAGAAATTCTAAAGGGCGGTTCTTCGGCCTTTATACTAACCAAGGTCAAGTTTACAACGCTCGTCTTGTCAAAGAGACAGATAAATATATCACCATCCACGACAGGAACAACGGGCTCGATGTAAAGCTTGCTAAAACGAGTATTAAATCAGTTAACATTGGCTAATATATGAGTGGCAAAAAATCGAAACACCTAAGGAAACTTCTTGCGGAAAGCATAGGCTTTGATATTAAGGCTAGCACCCCAATAAGCAAAAGGGTTTATCGTCGCCTAAAGAAGAAATATTCAAAACTAAACCATACAGAAAAAACAAAATATAACATATCAGATTATGAGTGAAAATACAGTAGAAAAGAAACCAGAATCAGACTGGTCAAAAAGAGAGCTAGGAGCCTTGTGGCGCGTTGACGGAAGAAATATGTCCTTTTATTCTGGCTCGATAAAGGTTGGGGGCGAAACAGTAAAGATTGTTTGCTTCCCAAACAAAAACAAGGAACCAGATTCTAATCAGCCAGACATTAGAGTTTATCAGAGCGAGGAGAAGGAATCAAATTCATAAGCAATGTCTAAACCAGAAAAACCAGAAAAACCAGAAAAACCAGAAGAAGAAGTTCTATCTGAAGAAGATAGCAGCGCTCTGAAGCAACATATCCACGGAGGCCTATCAACTTCAATAACGTTTGCTGAAGTAGTAAATATCATCAATAACATGTTGGTTAATGAAGTTAACGAAAGAATTTCTTCAATGAGCGAAGAAGAATTGCTGAAGTCATCAGATGATCTCAAAGATTTAATTCGAAAAGCAGAAGCAGAAGCAGAAGAAAAAGAAAAAGAGAAAGCTGATTAATATTTGCTTTTCTTCAAAACCCCCAAGACGAAATTCTTGGGGGTTTTTTTTTCTATAAAAACAAAAAAGTGTATTAAATTAATATGGAATGTGATTTCTCAAAAGAAGCAAAAGATTTTCTAGATTCTCAGTATGCGAAGAAGATGGACAGGGAACTATCTGAAGCAGAAACAGTTAGATATATAATTTTATGATTTATCCTTTTATAAAACCATTGGTTTCAAAATTAAAAAATGGCAATTGGAAAGCGTCCTATACGGATAAAAATGGTTTGATTTACAACAGCGAAGGTGGAACGGTTGATGAAGCCATAGCAAATTGGTACAAAAAATACTCCAAAAAGTTTAAGATAAGCTCTGGATGATGTTAGTGTTTTAAAATCCGTGTGATTTTTTTCTTGACTTTTCTTTGGATAATTGTTATCATCATTTAACAATGAAGTCCTACGATATAGTAAACATAAAAGTTAGTTCTGACGATATATTTGAGTATGTTGTAAGAAATTCGAATTTTTGTCCTATAGAGGTTCTAATAGATAATCAGAGATATGCAGCTTATGATCCTTTTATTTATGATTCTGTAGCAAAAGAAATGATAGACCAAGATGATATTTACGAAGATTTTTGCAAACAAGTTTCTCACTTAAGAAGCCAAGCTTCAGAAATGAGCGGAGAGGAAATACACAGATTATGTGTAGAACTTGAAGAGATAGCACCTAAAACCATAAAACTATAATGAATAATTCATTCCCCACTTGGCCTAAACGTAATATTTATGCCTATGAGCCATGCCAATGCCCCGAGCTATTCCAGCCACAGTTTTCTAAAGTCTATTTACAAGGAGGGGGTATGATCGCCCCTTATTGCAGTGAGGGAATACCCATCAAAGACAATAGGGATAATAGATTTTCCTGCGCTTTTACAGCTTCTTGGGACCCCCCTCAAGCATTTGATGAATTTGAAAATCCATTGCCTCTGGTTTGGGAACACGTATTTTTATATTACAGCTTTTTATTTATGGATGGCTTCCCTGATGTAGCTCAATGGATTATGGAAGTTGATTCTGATCGGGCTTGGGATACACCTCTAGTTGGTTATAGTGAAATTGAAGGACAAAATGTAATAAACCCATTAACGAACCCCTGCAACCCTTCTGGTAGATATGTGACCATTGGAGGCAACGGCGGCTTTATACAAGAAGTTGAGGTGCGGCTTAATAGACCATTTTAAAAAAAAAAATTAAATGAGCATTCCATTAAAAAATTCATTCCCCACTTGGCCTAAAAAATACCCACTCAGTTTGGGCAATGAAACCTGTAGGTGTGCTGAGTTGTTCCCGAGTCAATTGTACTTAAATCATTCTAACAACCTTTTTGTCGGAGGTAATACTCGCCCTATCCCTATAAGTGATAATAGGGCCGCAGGTTTCGATTGCGATTATCAACTCTTCTTTGAGTTTGATCCACCATCCGAGGACCCAATCTTTGAAAATTATGCTGAGTTTGTGTATATTGTTTTCGACAACCCCTCTAACTGGTTCGATGACATCAATGAAGGTGATCCTAATGACATCCGACAATGGATTATTAATTTCAATAACTCTTTTCCTATTAATACTCCAATGTTGGCATTCCCCGCCAACACAAACCCTTGCGACCCACAGGGTGATTATTTTAGCGGGGCAGATTCTGCGCAACTTTCTTTTTTACCATTCGATTAAATATACATGACTAATTAAAAGAAAAATATTTTAAAATGAAAATGCCATTATCAGAAATTATAGATAGATATACTATAACCAAATTAAAATCAGAGAGAACTCCTGAAGATGTATCTGGCGAACTCGCTTCTTATAATTCAGAAATAGAGAAGCATGGGCTAGAATCGACTCAGGTCTTCGTAGAGAAGCTTTATGAGATTAATGGAAGATTGTGGGACACAGAGGTTCAGGCGTCTAGGGGAGCTTCCTCGGACAATGTAGACTACGCTGAGATAGGCAAACTAGCTATTAAGGTCAGAGAAATCAACTGCGAGAGAAACGGAGTAAAGGCTGAAATTGTAGATGCTTTTGCAGAGGGTTTTAAAGAAATCAAAATTAATTATACTAAAACAAATTACGGCAAAAATACATAATGTCATATATTTCAAACAAGGCAAAAGGACTTTCTGGGGCAAAACACATTGCGCACTCTACTGCAACAGGCTCTGATGGAGAAAGAAGATTCTATGATTCTTGCAAGTCTAAAAAACTAGACATAAAGAAGACCCCCGCAAAAGACGACATGCACAAGCATACTGACTTTATTGTTGATGGAAAATCCTTCGATGTAAAAGGGCTCAAGAAATCTCACAACGAAGGTAATATTTTAATTGAATTAAAAAACGTTCAAGGTAAGTCAGGGTGGTGCAATAAATCTGGCAATCCAGAATGGGTGGCTTTTGATTTTGGTTTGTTTTTTATATGTGTAAATAATTCTGATTTGTATAAACTGGCCTGTGATGTTTGTGATCTTAAAGACAAGGTATCCTCTATAGGCGCAGCAATGTATAAAGGCTACACACGTAAAGACAGAAAAGACTTAATGACAGTTGTTTGTCTTTCGGATGTAATTAAAGGATGTGATCATTGGATCTTGCCTTATAAAGCATTCCATAGTCCAATGGATCTTCTTTAAGAAAATCTTTGAAACACCATTACTGTGTACTCTTGTTCTTTTTGCAAATTTTTTGGATATACTTTTTTGACATTTTCCAATTTGAATCCTAGCCCTTTTAACATTACCTCCATGCATTTATCACTTAAATACCACCACAGTGATTTGTGGTCTTGTGAAAACAAAGCTTCGGCTCTTTGT
>Ga0115548_1001734_pt1 | contig 11593 bp, 9 predicted proteins | sample COGITO_mtgs_1004_4_FD_87187 | JGI IMG/M metagenome (GOLD analysis project Ga0115548, IMG submission 87187) | Pelagic marine microbial communities from North Sea - COGITO_mtgs_100423 | ecosystem: Environmental > Aquatic > Marine > Epipelagic | place: Germany:Helgoland, sampling site Kabeltonne...
AATGCGAGCGCATCATCCATCTGTACACAAGACATCGCCTACCACGCGTCCGAACGGCACGGCGAGCGACGACGTGGTATATGCGCCACTGAAACCGGCAAAAGGCACGCTGCGGCATACGTCCGAGGTCTGCTCGACTGTGCCCTCGAAAGCGGCCCTCGCGTCGCCGAGCAGAAGTGGTGCCTCCCCGTTCTCGTTCCAGAGGCGAGCGCCACCGTTGGATCGCACGAGAAGAAAAAGTAAGGCGACTCCGAGAAAGAAAAGCGGTTTGGGGAGTTTCTGTCCCAAGACGTACGCATAGGACGCCAGGACATCAGCGGGTGGGCCGTCCTGGTGTACCCGGCATTACCACAGCATCGGAACTACCGCGTAGCAACTCGTGATCATTATATAAGAAAGGGCTCTATCTAGTGTAGTGACAATTTGTAGGGTGACTCAAATCACATTCAATGGATTCAAGAATTCATGTTCTTGGAAGAATAAAAGCAGTAACCCCCTCGCTCTCGAAACTCGTTGGTGCCGTGCCCCCGGAAACTCGTTTCGACATGGAGTCGCTCCCATCGGAAATCATCGAGAAGCTCGTGGTGCATTTTTTTATAAATCACGTTGACCCACTATCGACAAAGCCGGAAGACCCCGACGGCTGGAAAGTGGATACGGATGAGGGAAACGATGGGCCGGAAGTGAGCTACGGCATGGAAACGATGATCAAGATCGCGAAAGCGATGTTCCAAGTGAACACCGGCGTGAACCTGAAGATTCAAGAGATATTCAAGGACGATCGAATTTACAATTCGATCAACAACTCCATGGGGTTCTACAACAAAAAGGGTGAATTCGCCAAGCTCCCCCCTAACACTTCGCGCAGGGCAACCACCCCGAAGCAGTGGTTGGAATACTGCGGCGATAAGTACAGAACACTGGCTATATATTGCCGACCGGTACAGTTCTGGGACGCGGACGACCCGGATGTGGCAGAACTCTTCTATCCGCCACTCGGAGAGGACGTTTGGCTCATCGACGTGCTCCGTGGTCTGCTCAACAAATATGCCTACGAGCGTGTCGCGGAGGAACTGGAAGACTCGTTGAATGCATACTTCGATGATCTCCGCGAGGAGATCGATCAAGTAACACCGTCTGACGAGGCTGAAAATTTCCATCTCGTCTCGTTCATGCTTGGTGCGTGGGGAGACCAATCCAAATTTGAAAAGCTTCTAGAAGATGACCGATCCCTTAAATTTTTGAAGGACTCGATGGAAACTAAGCCCAGTGAGTTGCCCAGTTGGTTGCAAGGCCTGGAAATGTGGGCTTACAACATTATCTACACCACGAGAGATCTCATAGAAATCCTTCGCAAGAACTCGTTCGAGAAATTTGATAGTGGCGAACATACCAAAGGCGACCAAAAGGTGGAAGTGGGGAATACGGAGGTTGGCCTGCTAATAAAAGAGATGTTCTTTTCCTTGACGTACGCAAACCAGTTCGGCAGCACTGGATTTGACGAAGATGTGAGCACGTGGCATGCTAAAGAAACGCAGGTAGACGACTACAACATTCCGCGCACATGGATATTTTGCAGAGACTTGCTGGTAAAATGGTTAGAGCTTCCAATCCTGAGCGACTACATCTTCCAAGAAGGCGACATTGATCAATTAAGCCTGGGCGACTACTTTCATGGGCGTGGGTACTTTAGAAAACGTAAGGAGGGCGACGGATACAATGTGAAAACACGAGGTACTCTTCCAGCATATGTCTAGCTGTGCTTGGCCTCGTTGCTGTGGCAATCCGCCAGCGGTCCAGCTGGAAGATCACCTGGTTTCTTTTGCTGTTTTCGTCGCCTGACTGACTCAGCGGCCATACACGATGGGATTCAGCAATTTCGCCCCGTGAGGGAACCCGTAAATTTTCGCAAGACCAAATGACGTAGATCCCACTCGAACCGGCCTCTTTCGCCCTTCAATTTGTAGGTTTAGTTTCTCCAAAGGCGAACTACAAAACGCCCACTCTCCAACCTCCTCGAGCGCAGTGCAGCCCGATAGGTCCAGTGTGGTCAGATTCGCTAATTTAAACGCGCCTTCCCCGATCTTCTCCAGAGCGACACAGCCCAAAAGTTCCAGCTCGGTCAACGGCGAACGGAGAAACACTTCGGGTTTGATCCACTTGAGGGCGACGCAATGCGACAGATCGAGCTCTAACAAAAGGGCCCCTGCAAACGCATTGCATCCGATACGCTCGAGGGCGACGCAACTCCGTAGGTCTAATTCGTCCAACTCCATATCACTACACGCGTAATACCCGATATGCTTGAGCGCCCTGCAGCCCGAAAGTATAAGCACCGACCGCACTCCAACGAGCGTCTGCATCGGAAGTAACCCAACCAATTTACCATGATAATTAAGCATTATTTCTTCCATCCTTTGTTTTTTAAGAGTTTCGTCATTATAGTGGTCGGACCAATTTGCAAATGCAAATGATCCGATGCTGCGAAGCATGCTGCAGTCTGAAAGATCCACCCTGAACAACGGTGACGCCGCAAACGCATCCTTGCCGATGGTCTCAAGCTTGTCACACGCCGAGAAGTCGACCGAAACGATTAGCCCGGACGGATCTTCGAACGCACCGTCTGGGACGACGCGGAGCTTGGCGTCCTCGGGAGGCTGGATTGCGATCAAATCCATCGTACCGAGATTCGGCCGGTCGCCGTACGGCCTTTCTCGGGCGACGAGCACCCCGAAGACCACGTCGTACGGCTGTTGTTCTGTGTGTTTGAATGTGGTACTGTTTTCTATAACCTGCCTCCAATGTGGGTGCACAAGTTTTAGCCCCACGATCGTCGCTGCGGTGGGACTCCGAAAAAAAGAAAGCTCGATCACCTCCTGGATCAAGTCTGTAGGGAGCGCATTCAAATCGTTTCCCGTCGCGAGCGGGGGTCGGACACTAGCTACGCGGCTTGCGCGCCCGACGTGCGAGTCCGACTGGGCGTCCGCATTGAGGCGGTTCATGTCGCGGAAGTTGGACCGCGACATGATGGAAGTCGGTCTCGTTAGCTACGTTGGCCCGGACCACCTCGCTGGAACTGGCCTACCGACTTTATATTGATTGAGTGTGGGAGGTGTGTCGATCACGTCCGAAGCCGCCAAGAGCGCGAACGCGATGTTCAAAGTGAGCAATCGACTTTGGCCACGCTCCGGTCACAGTTACATTTTCAGATAGTTGTTGTTAAAATGGTTTGAGCTTCCCAGCACGCGACGGATTGGAGAGCTCGTACGGGACACCTGGCCTCCGCCCAGCGTTCTAGAGCCAACGGCGGGTTGCGTGCCGCCCGCTCGGGACTCTGTAAAACCCTGCCCTACCTGCCCTAATCCTTTGAGCAAGTCGTATTAAAAAAATTGATCGGGCGACTCATATCGCACAACTCACTTAGACATGCGCGCGCTCCGCTGCCGTGCAGGCGTTCTAACTTACGCACGCACTGTCGCGATTTCCGAGCTAGACCACAGAGATCACCTCTCGGCAAGTCGGGCGGAAGTGATCCACCACTTGCAAGTGAATGTCGTGCCGCTTCGGCGCCTCAGGCATGAAGTTCCTGTACCATCGCCCGTACGAATAGTTCGTGATTGGGATAAGTAAATCTACAGCATACGAGCCACCAACCAAATTAGGTTCGATGTCCACCCCGTCACGTGACGTCGGTCCCTTAGACCCCTCCTTAACCGAAACCCTCGAAATGACGTATGCCCCATCACGAGTGAGGGAATAGCACGTCACGGTGACGGCTTTTTTCAATTGTGGTACTCCACCCACCAGCTTGGTGTATTCCCCGCGCTCAGAAATGCTTTTCCATTTCAAGAGCATTGTTATTCCCCAATAACTGGGTTCAGTAGACGACGTGCCAAGGTAATAGAGAAACGTACTTGCGTCACCAGCGTCCTCCGGCCCGCATGTGGCCACGATCTCGCCGCCCCTCTCCAGCGTGCAGTACAAGAACAGGTCATCGTTGCCCATCGGATAGTCTGCGAGCCGCATGCCCGAGAAGTAGCGTCGGAGGCCTCCGAGGGTCGAGGCGACGTCGGGATTGGGCCTGGGCAGCAGGTGGCCCATGATCATTCGCGGATAGTAGTCATAGGCAAGCGGCGCCCAGAACTCGTCCGAGCCGCGCACGACGGCCTCGGCCAAGCCCGGGGCCGCGGTCGCGCGCCGCAGCTGGCCACAGGTCGATCCCGCGAACTGCAGCGAGGCCGGGCACAGGTACTCCAGCACGCGGCGCAGGAGCTCTTCCGGGAGCTCGAGCAGCCGGCAGGCTTGGCCAGCGGCGGCGTTGCTCGCTCGCTTGGCCGTGATCGCAGACATACCTTCTGGTGCGGGCCCTGGAGTCGTTGGAGTTGACATCTCAGTCGATTCTGCCTGTCTGGTCCAGGCTTCCGGGACTACCCCCCGACTGAAGGGATCGTCGAAGAGGCCTCTCGAGACCCCTCGCTGGCCTGCGCATCCGCTCGAGTGTGAGCACATCACGTGCGAGGGGGGCGGGGGCGCCACGGCTTCGGCCGGGGGTCCTTCTGGTGCGGGCCCTAAAGTCATAGACCAGCCGGGTCATAGCCGCCCGCACAAATCAAGGTATATACAACTTCGTTTGCCTCCTTAAATAACTTAGTTTTATAACCAATTCACCTGAGCATGTGCAAGGTGTACACGTCGCACGATGCACTCCGCGTCCTCCGCCACACAAGCGCCGCGCTTTCACTACCCCACGATACGTCGACAGCACATAGCAAAGACACCACGTACGCGTTGTCTAATCCCGATATCGATGCACGGGCAAACGCACGTCGCACGATGCACTCCGCGTCCTCCGCCACACAAGCGCCGCGCTTTCACTACCCGATATCGATGCACGGGCAAACGGTCAGACTCTGTTGATGCAGAAGATGCGGAGCGCGGGTCGGTCTCGAGCTTCGCTTGCGCGTAACACGTCCCGGCAGGCAAACGGGAACCATTGACCGGGTAGAACTGCCACAACAGCTGTCACGCAGCCGAGGCCCCTCGGGAGTCGCTTTCCCTTTCCGCAAAAGGCACTTGCCTTGACAAAGAGAATCCGTGGTCCGACAGCCGATGCGAATTGCCGGACGGATTCGTACTGGCCGTATCCATCCCCGCCCCATGTCGAGTTGGCGATTGGCGCCTTCAAAACGGTAGCGCCATGGCCGTGCACTTCTGCTAGGTGTTCTGCCTGGAACTGGTGCGCTTCGCCGTTGCTTTCTTCTCCATCAACCGTGCCGCACAAGACTACAACCCGCGGCTGGCGTCCAGGTGACGAGCGAAAGGCGGCCGCAACAGCGATGTCCAGTGATTGGCCCAGTCCCACCGGCTTCTCCGATATCAATCTGCAGAGCTGCGCGAAAACCGCGTTCCCCTCTTCGTTATCCGCGGCGCCGGATCTCGGCACGAACTTGTCGATTATTTCGGTGGCCCGGGAACGAGGCTGCTTGGGGATCGTCTGGACCATGAAAAAGCCGCCGTCCCTCCTTCGACACCAGGGACACGCGACCAACTCCTCTCCCACAATCCTCAAATAGCATTCTGCGCACGCCATTTTTGCGCAGCACCCTGTAAGTCCGGCACTATTCGGGGCGTGCGTGACACCGAGAATGTCGGCTTTGAGCAGATACTCGCTACATATGTGGCACTCCTCTTCCGACGTGTGGTCGGTCATCTTGACCGCTTCTTCGAGGAACACCTGCAGTCGGTCCCTCGAGAAAATGTGAGTGTCGGCTCCGTTGCGTGTGGAAATGCGCGGTAGTGCGGAGATCAACGCGCGGCATACGCGAACAACGGCTGCGACCCGATCGGCAAAGCTGTTTTCGGGCGAGTTGTAATCCCGTTTGAACATATGGATGTGGTTCTTGGTCATCAGGACGACGTCTTTGCTTGCTTCGTCGTCTGGCAAAATGTTCATGTTGCAGATTCGTCCGAGTTGATCCGACAGATACATATCGAGCGTCTGGAAGATGTTTGTCGACGAGAGATCGTCTAGTCTACTTGCGTCGCACGACACGTTGAAAATCACCGACCCCTTTGGCATCAAAGGACTCATGTCCTCCAAGCGGGCCATCGCGAGCTCGAGGGGACCCACGGCCAAGCGCAGAGACAGCTGCTGCTTCAAGGCCGACTCGGCAGCTTTTGCGTTTCCCCCGTTCAGTTCATCGGTGACCTGTCTTGCGAATGGCACGCGAGAAAAACGAGGTTGCTCGTGAACCCCCAGCACCGCACGGAGCGGATGCCCGTTGTTTCTGCAGATTTCGTCTGTGAGATCTGCGAAAGACGAGGCAATGAAGAGAGAAAGTGGAGGAGTGACTTCCCCACGGCACGCGGCGGCACACCCGGACCCAGCTCCATACACAAAAATCGCAGGGGAGTCCGTTTCATTCGCAATCGCCACGGCGGAGGCATGCCCCCCGGATGAGTCGACCACGAGTATATGTGCTCCTCCGAATCTCCTGTACTGGGAGAACGCGAGGATGGCCTGTGCTTTGCCTTGCACCCTGGTGAGTGTCCAGCCTGTCGAGACACCGAAGCTCCCCGACACAGACGCGCAGTCCGAGGTGGAAAGCAATGCGGCGAATTCCTGTCCCCAGTCTTCGCATTGGGGCGTGGGTGCAAATATCACAGCCACTCTCGCGATGCACGTTTCGCGGGGAATCCCATTGACGGATGGGGATATCAGGCGTTCTTCTTCGCCCTCACTGCGGAATGTTTCCCAGTTGGAATCGGAGAGGAGTGTCACTACCGAAGCGACCGCAATCGTGCGCTTCCCCGTCCCACTGGGTGAAACGAGGATCTGCGCATTGGCGCGGGGACGACTCGAGCGCGTCACGTGGATATCCAAACCCTTTCGGGCCACCCTTCCCGAGTGAGATGCGTTGGTGTCTCGTCGCAGATCGGGCGCAGACCAATTAACTGTGGCTGAGAGATAGAATCGCCTTTTCTGCAGTCGGTGCGAAAAGCCATCCAGTCCGCATATGTAAAGTGCAGTGGCTCTCTGCGCGTAGCTCAGCTCAAACTTGCGGGAGTGTAGAGGGACGATCAAGACCCCTCGTTTGATTTCCTCTGCGAGAGTTTCCCGCAATATCGACATCTGCTCACGTTCGCCACACACATCGAACACGAGTCTTCCGTCCAGGACAACGTTCTCTCTGAGTTCATCCAAAAAGAAGGTTAAATGCGATGCAATTGGACTGGTCATTTCGGCTTGGACTATTGACGTGCTCGTGTCCACCGTCTCCGTGTCTAGAACAGCACGCGTCTGGTTGATTACAGGACTGGTACCTTGCTCTTGCTGACAATCAAGATGAACCGGGAGTTGCCCACGCGGACATCGATTTGCGTTGGGTGATGTGGCAGCACCTCCGAACGTCACGCTGTGTGGTGGTGTCACACGTCTATTTGCAATCGGCGGCAGGAAGTTTTCATCTGACGAGTCGTCGCTTCGATCAAAATCACGGTAAGCTACATCCCTTCTCGTAGACCGGTGGGGTCGGACCTCGCGAAGTGGCCCTGTGTGCAGCACTGCCCGTACGGGCGTGGTCACGGCAGCGGGCGCGGGTGCGGCCACGGGTGCGGGAGCAGGCGTGGGATCGGGCGCGGGCGCGGACGCGGGAGCGAGAGCGAGAGCGGCCACGGGCACGGAAGCGGGCTCGGGCGTGGGATCGGGCGCGGGCGCGGACACGGGGGCGGGCTCGGGCGCGGACTCGGGCGCGGGAGCGGCCACGGGAGCGGGCGTCTCTCTGCAGATGCTTGGTAGAGAGTCGGTGAGGCCTGGACCCCCGAAACCCCACACCTCAGCTTCCACCTCAGAATCCGCCAGTGCAGGCGTGGTCACGGGAACGGGCTCGGTTCTGCGGACGATGTTCCGATTGAGATATATCAGTCCTTGCCGGCGAAACGGCGATGTTTCAGTGTACGCCTTTCGTTTTCTTGAGTTGAGCATTGTCAGCGAGTGGGCGTGGAATGCGACCGGTAGAAAATCCTGTGTAACGTGCATATTTGAGTGAGACGGGGTCGTTGCTCAGCTAAGGCGAGTGCATGGGTGGTTGGAAAAGCCAACCTCTGGAGAAGTGACTTGGGTCGAGGCAGATTATGGGGGGGGTGGCACGGCACGTCAAACCGAACCCTGCATTTCTAGACTGGGAACGTCATGCGCATCCGCTGGGGTCCATTCTAAAAATCACCAGCGCATCCGGGCGAGGGGCTTTGATCATGCGCATCCGCTGGGGGTCCAGTCTAAAAATCAAGATTCACGAGTGGTTGGAGTTGCCAACCTCTGGAGAAGTGACTTGGGTCGAGGCAGATTATGGGGGGGGTGGCACGGCACGTCAAACCGAACCCCGCATTGCTAGACTGGGAACGTCATGCGCATCCGGGCGAGGGGCTTTGATCATGCGCATCCGGGCGAGGGGCTTTGATCATGCGCATCCGCTGGGGGTCCAGTCTAAAAATCAAGATTCCGAGTGATTGGAAAAGCCAACCTCTGGAGAAGTGACTTGGGTCGAGGCAGATTATGGGGGGGGTGGCACGGCACGTCAAACCGAACCCCGCATTTCCAGACTGGGAACGTCATGCGCATCCGGGCGAGGGGCTTTCGTCATGCGCATCCGGGCGAGGGGTATGTAGTTGAATTCTTAAAGTTTAACGACTATGGTATTAAAGAAACTGCTGGCATTGTAAACGTAAAAGTACAACAGCAGCTCCGAACTATGCTAGTTTGTTACTGGTCGGCTCATTTCCCAACGCCAGCGCATCCGGCAGAGGGAAAGTAGTTACTTGTATAGACTCCAATACTCGTTGTTCTTCCGGATGTACTCTGGATCGAATACGGTTGAATTTGCACGTAGCGTCGGATATTTGTCGTTTGGCCCCAATCGAATGTACTCTACCCCGCAGTGATCGAGGCGCACCTTGTATCTACGGTCGCCGATCTTTATAAATCGAAACGCGGCCGCTCGCTTGCGCTTCTTGCCTACTGGCGGATCACAAACGGCGTGCACTTGGATCGTATTGATCCACCCGGTGGGCGTGGATGCGTACTTGCACCCGTCGCGGAAGCGTGTGATTCGTGACTGTAGAAAAGCAGTCCACCCGCCCTGTATCGCAGCGCACTGTTGCTTTGTGTTCTTGGACAGTTGCGGGATGGCACGAAGCGTACGGAACGGCAACAGATGGATGACCGATGCGAAAGATTCTGCGTCTAAGCTCGACAACGACATTGGAATTTTTGTCCGGTTCACAACTGCGGGGAAGGGAAGTTTAGGAGTGGTTGGAGTTGCCAACCTCTGGAGAAGTGAATTGGGTCGAGGCAGATCAGGGGGGGGGTGGCACGGCACGTCAAACCGAACCCAGCATTTCTAGACTGGGAACGTCATGCGCATCCGCTGGGTCCAGTCTAAAAATCACCAGCGCATCCGGGCGAGGGGCTTTGATCACGCGCATCCGCTGGGTCCAGTCTAAAAATCACATGCGCCTCTAGGAGAGGGGGTCCTAAAGCAACTTCTAACCACAAATGAAGGTTTTTATCTATCAATCAAGATTTTTACACAATTAGAACTGCCCGAATGCAGGACGTCATTGGAAATTGGGTCTGACAAGGATCCGCCAGCTGCCCTGGTCTAAACAAATGCCCCGGCTTTCCCAGAGTAGTAAAGCACATGCTCGAAATGGACCACCGACCCCCTCAAAACTTTCCCGTTGGATCGGCGCCCAGCTCGTGTGCATACAAAAAACCATTTTCTCCATCTCCGATGAAAGCCGATCTACAATTTTTCGACGGGGGCTTACCGTCCATGTTTCCGGATCTGGAAGTCCACGAATGCGCGCGCTACTACGCCGACGCAAACAAGCTGCCGTTTTCTAGGATGAATCTTGACGTGTTTGAGCGCCTCTTCAATATCCGGTCTGTGCAGGACGTCCTTTCTTCAGACGTGCTAGACGACGACGGGAAACATTCGCTGCTTAACTCGATTGAGAAGGCGAAACAAACCAACAAGCCCCTCGGCGTTGGCACGCAGAACATCAACGGTGCGCTCGTTAACCCGACTCCAGAGTGGATCAAACAAAACAGGAAGTGTGTTCGAGTTCGTCACGGCTTTGGAGTGAAGCCAGAGATTATCAAGATCGGAGACGGAAATTTTGAAGACCCTTCCCTGGCAAACAGGGGCGTGAGCTTCTCTATCAGTCCCAAGGGGCAGCTCGTGCTAGACGTCGACATGGTCGATATGATGTCGCCGGAGGGGTATAGTACGTTGATGAACCAAGTAAAAACGAGCTTTCAAGCTCTGCAGTTGATTCACAACTCCGTCGACGAAGTGGATATGACCACAAAGAAGGAGAGGCGGGCGTACCAACAAGCCCTAGCGCGCGACGACGATCCTCGGGGAGGAGACCGCCGCCACAGGGGCACTCCCGCGCACATCGGCCGCCTGTCCCCCCCGCTTCCTACATGTCTACACACGAATCTCTCGAACTCTCTCCTTTCTGTCAATGGCGGCGATTTGCCGCCAACCCAAAACTGGACGGTAGGCTTGAGGGTCCTGGGAATGAAACTGCTGGCGATGGGCCTGCTTGGGCCAGCATACGGCGAAGAAGGACAAACGAAGCGGTTCCGGTACGGCAAGGATATGTTCCAGGATGTATGCGGCGACCCGACCAAGCGGGCCAAGCTTCACCCCACGTTCGCCACGATGCACCTCTACGACGCGGGTGGGAGTTTGATGTGCGCCGCGGCGCAGGTGAGGTCTACGGACCTCATGAAAGACCCGCTGTGGCCGTACGTGTGGTGCAAGGTATGGGACCGACTTTTTGAGATCCAGGACGAGGCCCGCCAGGAAGCTCTGGATTCTCTCGCGAAGGCGCGTCTCGAAAAGAAGCTGCTGCGCAGAAAGAATGCACTGGCTCGCAAAGACGCAGTGGGCAATTCATTGCCTGACCAACCGTACGCTGAGCTTGTTTGGATCCACGACAAGAGGGAGGCCGCGGAGCGTGAAGAAGCCAAGGCGACGAAAGAGCTGCGGAGTCGTGTCGCAGAGGACAAGGAGCGGCGCTTGAATGCGCAGGCGCTTTCGACTCCGCTCCCGCCCCCGCTGCGCCACCGTAAGAAGAAGACGGCGGTCGTGCTTTCCGGCGTGGAGGCGAGCAAACGAGAGAGGGCCAAGGCGGAGTCTCTGGAGCGCTCTCGCGTCGCAGAAGCAAACAGACGCAAGAAGGAGGCCGAGATGGCAGCCGAGGACGCGGTGAGAGAGGAATTTGTCAAAATTGGGTTCTGCATTCAGTGTGGGAATTGATCATACTGTACGTTGGTTGGCGCAAAAATCACCCCCAGGACTGGGTTCTCGATTTAGTTCATTTAGTTCAAGTAAAAGAGAAGACCACGAAGTTTCAAACAAAAAAAAAATTGGCTAATTTGGCCATTCCTCGCCCGAGTTGTGACTTTCCGAATGCGGGTACAATTTTGAGAATCGACGGGGTGGGGGGGGGGGGGGGGGGGTCCGGGGGGCGGTGTGGGTCCTGGACTGGCGGGGGGGGGGGCCCCTCTTTTGATACACAG
>Ga0115548_1001745_pt1 | contig 11566 bp, 6 predicted proteins | sample COGITO_mtgs_1004_4_FD_87187 | JGI IMG/M metagenome (GOLD analysis project Ga0115548, IMG submission 87187) | Pelagic marine microbial communities from North Sea - COGITO_mtgs_100423 | ecosystem: Environmental > Aquatic > Marine > Epipelagic | place: Germany:Helgoland, sampling site Kabeltonne...
CCAATTCAATGTTTACCATACCTTTTAAACCGTGCGTTTTGACGATATGCCCCAACTGGTAACATTCATCCTTACGCATGGGGATAATTATTTTGAAGCTTCTTCAGTTGCTGCTGCTCCCTTCTCACTTTCTTTAGTTTCTGTTTCTGCAGGCGCATCAGCTTTCACTTCCTCCACTTTCACTTCCTCTACTTTCACTTCTTCCCCTTTCACTTCTTCCGCTTTCACTTCTTGTGGTGCAGCGGCTTCAGTTTTGGAAGCTTCAGGCGCTTCGGCGTTTGCCTTTTCAGCAGTTTTCTGATCTGAGATCGCTTCCTCAGCCTCTTCGGTGAGTTCTTTCTCGGAAGCAGCTACCCCAGCATCTGTTATTTCAGCAGCTAGCGCGGCTTCTGCATCTTGCTTTCTTTTCATGATGGCCGCTGCTCTTGTTTCATTGACCTTCTTTTCGGCCTCAAACTTTGTTTTGGCCACCTTGTTGTTGGCTTCAGTCAATTTATTGAGGGCTTCTTGATTCTGTTTTTCTTTGTTTTGGAACCACTCTTCAAACTTTTTGTCTGCATTCTCCTGTGTGATGGCTCCTTTATTAACACCTACTTGAAGATGTTTTTTAAACATAACTCCTCTTTCAGATAGAATGGCTCGAGCCGTATCGGTTGGCTGGGCACCTTTCATGATCCAATCTAGGGCTTTTTCTTCGTTGATATTAATGAATGCAGGATTGACATTGGGGTTATAAGTACCAATTTTTTCAATAAAGCGACCATCTCGTGGTGCTCTTGCGTCTGCAATGACCACATCATACATGGCCAATTTTTTACGTCCTCGACGTGCTAATCTTATTTTTACTGACATTGTTTGTTTTATTTATGGAACGCGTCCATGTTAAAAATTAAAAAAATAGAGCGCAAAGATAAAGGAAAATATCTATTAAGTTATTGGGGCGATACAATAAAAGCAATTAGATGCAATTTAAATCTTATTATAATTCACATTTGCATATTCGCTTATACGGTTTTGTAATAATTAAAAACTCTCTCTATATTTGAAGAGTTATTAATACGTACACAAATGGATAAATATTCTTATATCGGAAATGCGGATGTAGCGCACATTAACAGTCTATATGAATCTTATCAGGAAGATCCTGAAAGCGTTGATGCTTCCTGGAGATTATTTTTCCAGGGCTTTGAGTTTTCCGCCAATAGCTATGGGGCCAGTGCAGAACCTGCTATGGGAAACTCAAAAGAAACGGCGGTCAAAAATCTGATACATGCCTACAGATCAAGAGCGCACTTGAAATCAGACACCAACCCTGTACGGGATAGAAGGAATCATGATATCAAATTAGATTTAGATCATTTCGGTTTGTCATCAGCTGATTTAGAAACCCCTTATCAGGTAGGTAATGAAATAGGGCTAGGTGCTGCTAAGTTAAAAGATATTGTAACTCGGTTAAAGAAGATTTATTTAGGATCTATTGGCTATGAATATTCCCACTTAAGAGAACCACATATTTTGGCCTGGTTTCGTTCCAAATGTGAAACCGAAGGCGCCAATATTAATCCTCCCGAAAAAGAGAAAGAACATATCTTGGGTAAACTCAATGAAGCCGTAGTATTTGAAAACTTTCTACATACCAAATATATAGGCCAAAAAAGGTTTTCTTTGGAAGGAGGAGAGAATACCATACCGGCGCTAGATAAAATAATTAGGAGGGCCGTCGAATTTGGTGTCCAGGAGGTAGTTATTGGGATGGCGCATCGTGGGAGATTGAATGTTTTGGCTAATATCATGGGTAAAACCTATGATGAAATTTTTAATGAATTTGAAGGAGGATCCAATCCAGATCTTACTATGGGTGATGGAGATGTGAAGTATCATTTGGGATTTTCAAGCCAATATGTTTCAGATTCCGGAAATATGGCCTATGTGAAACTTGCACCTAATCCTTCACATCTCGAAGCCGTGGACCCCGTAGTATTGGGAGTAACCCGAGCGCAAATAGATGACGAATATGGGGGAGACATGTCCAAATGTCTACCTATCGTCATTCATGGAGATGCTGCGGTTGCGGGTCAAGGCCTGGTTTACGAATGTGTTCAAATGGCTAATTTAGAAGGTTATAGAACCGGAGGAACGATTCATTTTGTCATCAATAATCAAGTAGGCTTTACCACAGATTATGACGATGCCAGGTCGAGTATTTATTGTACAGATTTATCGAAAATAATAGATGCGCCCGTGCTGCATGTCAATGGCGATGATGCTGAAGCGGTCAATTTTGCAGTCAATCTAGCTGTGGAGTACAGACAGGAGTTTGGTAAAGATATTTTTATTGATTTGCTGTGCTATAGAAGACACGGTCACAATGAAAGTGACGAACCCAAATTTACGCAGCCTAAACTTTACAATATTATCTCTAAGCATCCCAATCCACGTGAGGTTTATATAAAAAAACTCAAAGAAAGAGGTGATGAGGCTGGAGAAACTGCCGAAAAATTAGATAAGGAATTTAAAAAACTACTCCAAGATAGGCTGAATCTCGTGAAGCAAAAGCCGTTGCCGTATAAGCCACAAAAAATTGATGAGGAATGGAAGTTTTTAAGAAAGTCTAAACCTGAAGATTTTCATGCATCTCCCGATACCTCAATTTCTGATGCTTTGGTTCAAAAAATAGCGCATGCACTGACGACCCTCCCCGCAGGGTTTAAACCCTTAAGACAAATAGAAAAGCTCATGAAAGATCGAAAATCGGCCTTTTTTGACAAAAAAGAATTAGGATGGGGTGAAGGTGAATTACTTGCCTACGGATCATTATTGGCTGAGGGTAAAATCGTGCGTATGTCGGGTCAGGATGTTAAGCGCGGTACTTTTTCCCACCGGCATTCTTTTGTAGTTGATTCAGTGACCAACGAACCTTATTGCCATCTAAATCATATTCAGGAGGGGCAACAACCTTTTAAAATCTTCAATTCTCTTTTATCGGAATTTGGTGTGCTTGGGTTTGAATATGGCTATGCCATGTCAACGCCCAATGCATTGGTTGTATGGGAAGCCCAATTTGGAGATTTTGCCAACGGGGCTCAGGTCATGATTGATCAATTTATTGCAAGTGCAGAGACCAAGTGGCAAAGAATGAACGGCTTGGTGATGTTACTTCCCCATGGCTATGAAGGACAAGGTCCGGAACACTCCAGTGCCCGTATGGAGCGGTTTCTCCAGATGTGTGCCCAGGATAATATGATTATTGCAAACGTCACCAGTTCGGCCAACTTTTTTCATTTAATGCGTAGACAAGTGGCTTGGGAATTCAGAAAACCATGTGTCGTTTTTTCCCCTAAATCTTTGTTAAGAAGTCCAAAAGTGGCGGCGCCGATAAAAGATTTTACTGAAGGTAAATTTTGTGAAGTTTATGCAGATGATTACGCGGTCGCCAGTAAGGTGAAAAAGGTAATTATGTGTTCTGGAAAAATTTATTTTGACCTTTTAGACGAACAGCAAAAGCAAAAAGCCAAAGAGGTAGCCATTCTAAGGATAGAGCAATTGCACCCTTTTCCTAAAAAACAATTGGATGCAATTTTAAAAAAGTACAAAAACCCTACATTAATATGGGCACAAGAAGAACCAGAAAATATGGGGCCTTGGTCCTATATTCTCAGAATAGCAGGAGGTTATGAATTTATACTCGTAGCAAGAAAAGCAGCTTCATCACCTGCGACAGGTTTTAATAAAATCCATAAATTGGAACAAGAAGATTTAGTTAACAAAGCATTTAAATTATAAGCATATGAGTCTTGAAATGAAAGTCCCATCCGTTGGGGAATCAATATCAGAAGTTACTGTTTCACAGTGGATGAAAAATGACGGAGATCATGTAGAAATGGATGAGGTGATTTGTGAGCTTGAATCGGATAAGGCCACCTTTGAGGTAAGTGCTGAAATTGACGGCGTTTTGAAACTCAAGGTAGGTGCGGGGGATACCGTTGAAATCGGAGGCTTGTTGTGTGTTATTGAGGCATCAAGTGAAATAAAAGAAGCAGTACCACCTGAAGTAAAATCAGAAAAATTGACCGGAGGAGCCGTAAAAACCATCCAAATGCATGTGCCTACTGTAGGGGAATCGATCAATGAGGTAACGATATCCAATTGGGCCAAGGCATCGGGTGATTTAGTTATTTTAGATGAGGTCATTGCAGAAATTGAGTCTGATAAGGCTACTTTCGAATTAACGGCAGAAGCTACTGGGAAGCTAGAAATTTTTGCGGCTGATGGCACGACCCTCGAGATTGGAGGATTAATATGTCAAATAGCCGTTACCGATGAGGTGCAGCCCAATACAGCAGCGGTTATACCCTCTGAATCAGATCACGCCACAACACCGGCTGTATCCAAAGGCTATGCCACGGGTCATGCCCCTCCCGCCGCCGCAAAAATTTTGGCAGAAAAAGGAATTTTGGCAGCCGCGGTCCAAGGAACAGGTGTAGGCGGAAGAATTACCAAAGAAGATGCCATGAATGCCCAACCACCAAAAGCGGAGTCATCCTCAAAAAAAGTAGAAAAACCGGTCACAAATGATCCGATGCAACACGCAGATCAAGGCGGTCGGTCTGAGCGTAGGCAAAAAATGTCACCTTTAAGAAAAACCGTAGCGAAACGATTGGTTTCCGTGAAAAATGAAACAGCCATGTTGACCACTTTTAATGAGGTCAATATGCAACCGATCATGGAGTTAAGAAAAAAATACAAAGAATCATTTAAAGCAAAATATGAGGTGGGTCTTGGTTTCATGTCTTTTTTCACTAAGGCTTGTTGCGTGGCGCTGCAGGATTGGCCAGCTGTAAATGCGAAAATTGATGGAGATGAAATCATATATAGCAACTTTTGTGATGTCTCTATCGCTGTTTCAGCACCCAAAGGTCTTGTAGTTCCTGTGATCAGGAATGCTGAAACCCTGTCCTTTGATCAAATTGAAAAGGAAGTAGTTCGATTAGCCACTAAAGCCAGAGAAAACAAATTAAGTATTCCAGAAATGACGGGAGGTACTTTTACCATTACCAATGGAGGAATTTTTGGCTCGATGCTATCGACACCCATCATCAACGCCCCACAATCAGCTATTTTAGGGATGCATAATATTGTGCAGAGACCTGTAGTGGAGGATGGAGAAATAGTCGTGCGACCGATCATGTATGTCGCACTTTCTTATGACCATCGAATTATAGATGGCCGGGAGTCGGTAAGCTTTTTGGTAAGATTAAAAGAACTTTTAGAAGATCCTTCTCGATTGCTTTTGGGAGTTTAAGAAAATATTAAGGTTATTGCTATTTAAACACAATGAACACAGAATCATGGATTATCAAGTAATTGTTATCGGATCAGGACCTGGCGGATATGTGGCAGCTATACGATGTGCCCAGCTAGGATTTAAAACAGCCATTATTGAAAAGTACAGTTCTTTAGGAGGCACCTGTTTAAATGTGGGATGCATTCCGTCTAAAGCATTACTGGATTCTTCAGAACATTTTCATAATGCGACCCATACGTTCAAAACGCATGGCATTGATATCTCTGTGCCTAAAGTCAATTTCAAACAAATGATCGCGCGCAAGTCGGATGTGGTGAGCCAAAATACCGATGGCATCCAATATTTGATGAAAAAGAATAAGATCGATGTCTTCAATGGTTTAGGTTCTTTTTTGGATCCACATACAGTTCAAATTGTCGGAAAAGAGACCCAAAGTATTACGGGTGAAAAAATCATTATTGCGACAGGCTCCAAACCTGCCACACTTCCTTTCATCAAAGTGGACAAAAAACGAGTCATTACCTCTACGGAAGCCTTAGAATTGAAAGAGGTCCCTAAACATCTGGTGATTGTAGGTGGGGGCGTTATAGGTTTGGAATTAGGCTCTGTATATGCCAGACTTGGGGCAAAAGTATCGGTAATTGAATTTCTAGATGGAATTATACCCAACATGGATAAAACCATGAGTAAAGAGCTTCAAAAAAGTCTTAAGGGGATTGGATTTGATTTTTATCTTAGTCACAAGGTTACGGGAGTCGCAGTAAAAGGGAAAGAAGTAACGGTTACGGCGGAAAATAAGTCCTCTGAAATCATCAGTCTCAAAGGAGACTATTGTTTGGTCTCTATTGGTAGAAAAGCCTATACAGAGGGCTTGGGATTAGATAAAATAGGAGTGATTTTAGATGATAGAGGTAGAGTAGCCGTAGACCAACATTTAAAAACAAATCTTGATCACATTTGGGCCATTGGTGATGTTGTTAAAGGTGCCATGTTGGCTCATAAGGCAGAAGAAGAGGGTGTTTTTGTCGCTGAACAAATGGTAGGCCAACAGCCACACATTCATTATAATTTGATACCTGGTGTCGTTTATACCTGGCCGGAAGTAGCCAGTGTAGGGGCGACAGAGGCTGAATTAACCGAAGAAAAGCGACCCATTAAAATTGGAAAGTTCCCCTATAAAGCACTGGGTAGGGCCCGGGCCTCCATGGACACCGAAGGTTTGGTAAAAATCATTGCAGATGCGAGCACAGATGAAATATTAGGTATCCATATTATTGGTGCTAGGGCGGCCGATATGATCGCAGCTGGGGTGACCGCTATGGAATTTAGGGCATCGGCAGAAGATGTAGCTCGAATGTCCCATGCACATCCAACCTATATGGAGGCGGTCAAAGAAGCATGCTTATCTGCTACAGAAAACCGACCCATACACATGTAATCAACTAATATTATCGTTAGACCGATAATTTGAGCATGCAATACTTGGAGAGATCGGTTGAACCGACTAATTTGGTTATTCTTTTTTAAGGATAGAGATGGATCAAGCTCATATTTCAGGGACGGCAGTTATTATTACGGGAGGGCTCTTACACGACAGTCATGCCAAAACAGCCCACGGACTCCTCCGAGCAGGGAAAAGGTTTAAAATTTTAGGTATTATCGATGAACGACATGCAGGCTCGGATGCCAGCGATTTCGTTGAGGGTATTCAAGAGGGCATACCTGTAGTGGAGAGTATTGACGATTTTATGAGTGCCTTTGGGAAGCCCGAATTTGCCATTATTGGCATGGCCACCAAAGGAGGATTACTACCAAAAGAACTGTATGCAAGTGTTCAAAATGTATTGAAAAGAGGGATTCATTTGGTCAATGGGCTACATGAACCTTTGAATGATTTAGATGAACTCAAGCCCTTATTGGTAGGGGGAGCCAAAATATTTGATATTAGAAAACCGAAAGCTTTTAAAGATTTACATTTTTGGCAAGGAAAAGTAGCACAAATTACAGCATTAAAAATAGCGGTTTTGGGAATGGATTGCGCCACAGGAAAAAGAACGACCTCTAGATTTTTAGAGGAGCAACTTAATGTTCAAGGGCATCCTGCTGAAATGATCTATACGGGTCAAACGGGTTGGATGCAGGGCGCAGATTATGGTTTGCTCTTTGATGCCACGCCCAATGACTTTATTCCGGGAGAATTGGAACATGCTTTATATTCATGTTGGGAAGAAAAAAGAGTAGATATACTGATTATTGAAGGTCAATCCAGCCTTCGTAATCCCAGCGGACCTTGTGGATCCGAATTCATTATATCAGGTGATTTAGATGGAGTGATCTTGCAACATGTGCCTATGCGTAAAAAGTTCAGTGGTTTTGATCAATATCATGCTCATATTCCCGATGTCTTAAACGAGATAGCTCTCATCGAACATTTAGGAACTCAGGTGTTGGGAATCACTTTAAATGGCGAAGGCGCAGCCGCGGAAAAGCTGTCAAGATATCGTGATTCGCTGGCTCAAAAAACAAGTATTCCTATCGTTTTTCCTATGATTGAGTCTATGGACCCAATCATATCAAATATACTTACTCAGAAGCTATGAAAATTAAAAACGTAAGAGTGTATGGTCGCGATTTAGGTACGAGTCGTCCTTATACCATCGCTTATAAAACGGTTTCAGAAGTGATCATTGCCTTTGTCGAAATTGAGTTAGAAAATGGAATCATAGGCATAGGCGCTTCCAACTCAAGTAAGGTGGTCGTAGGAGAGTCTGTTGACGAAACGCTCAATCATTTGAGGGATGTAGATTTTAGTTATTTGATCGGTCAGAAGATTACCCAAACCGAAGGTCTACTCAGGCAGACGCATGATAAGTTTACAACCCTGCCGGGAACCCATGCGGCCATTGATATTGCCCTCTATGATGCATTTACTCAATTTCTCAAAATCCCTTTGGTTGATTATTTTGGACAGCAACAAAAGACGCTACCCACCTCAATCACCATTGGAATCAAAAATATAGAGGAAACACTTTCAGAAGCGGAAGAATATTATGGCATGGGGTTTAGGTTTTTAAAAGTAAAAACAGGTCTTAATCCAGTATTAGATGCAGAAAGAGTGATTAAAATCGCGGAGTGCATGCCTGATGTTGTACTTCGTGTAGACGCCAATCAAGGTTATAGTACCGTAGATTTGAACGAATTCGTAAAAAGAACGGCAAAGATCAAACTGGAACTTATTGAGCAACCTTTTTCTATAGGGAATTTCATAAAACGTGTAAACGAATTACATCCATCTATTGCGCAGTTGGTCGTGGCCGATGAATCACTAAAGAATCCAAAAGATGCCTTGAAACTGCTCAAAGAAGCTTCAGGATGTAATATTTTCAATATTAAGTTGATGAAGACAGGTGGATTGTTGGTTGCTAAGCAAATCGCTTATATCGCTGAATGCAGTAAAGTTAAGTTGATGTGGGGTTGTAATGATGAGAGTATAGTGAGTATTGCCGCTGCCTTGCATTTGGCATTGTCTTCACGAAGCACCAAATTTTTAGATTTAGATGGCAGTTTAGATTTGATTAAAGATGTGGTGACTGGGGGTTTTCTTATTAAAAATGGGATGATGAGCCTGACCGGTGAAAATGGGCTAGGTGTTCAAAAAATTAATTGACGAGGGGTACTTCATTTTTTTACTGGATGTACGAGCAAAATAAGATCTACGGATGACCATCTGCGGCTTATTTTTAAGAGGACCGAAATTTAAGTCTTAATTCAGATTAAAATTTAAGGAACAAAAGTTAACTTTGTGTCAATTTGTTTGTCACCTTAACACTAATTAAAAATGCCTAGAGACCTTAACATAAAATCAGTGCTCATTATCGGCAGTGGACCCATTGTGATTGGCCAAGCCTGCGAGTTTGATTATGCGGGATCACAGGCTGCTCGTTCACTGAAAGAAGAAGGTATTGAGGTAACTCTTATCAACTCCAATCCAGCCACCATCATGACTGATCCCGTCATGGCTGATTATGTTTATCTAAAGCCCCTGACCAAGAATTCGATTCGCGAGATATTAGAAGAGCGTCAAATAGATGCTGTCCTACCTACGATGGGAGGACAAACGGCCTTAAACTTGGCCATTGAATGTGAAGAAGCGGGGATTTGGAAAAAATACAATACTAAAATGATCGGTGTGGATATCCTTGCGATTGAAACCACGGAAGATCGCGAAAAATTTAGGATTAGAATGTTGGAACTCGGGGTTGACGTGTGTCGAGGGGAGACCGCAACTTCATTTTTGAAAGGTAAAGAAATAGCACAAGAGATTGGTTTTCCGTTGGTGATCCGACCTTCTTATACTCTTGGTGGGTTTGGTGGAGGCTTTGTAAACAAACCAGAGGATTTTGATGAGGCGCTAAATGCAGGGTTGCAGGCATCCCCTATTCATGAGGTACTGGTAGAGCAAAGTATCATGGGATGGAAAGAGTTTGAGTTGGAATTATTAAGAGATAACATAGGCAATGTGATCATCATTTGTTCTATTGAGAATTTTGATCCGATGGGTATTCATACGGGGGATTCGGTAACGGTGGCGCCAGCCATGACCTTGTCAGATACGGTATATCAGAGAATGCGCGATTTGGCCATTAAAATGATGAACGGAATCGGCCAGTTTGCTGGGGGTTGTAATGTCCAATTTTCAGTGCATCCTGAAACCGATCAAATTATTGGTATTGAAATCAATCCTCGGGTCTCCCGCTCTTCAGCACTGGCTTCGAAGGCAACGGGTTACCCGATAGCTAAAATTGCGGCTAAATTGGCCATTGGTTATAACTTAGATGAACTGCAGAATCAAATCACTAAAACAACTTCTGCCTTTTTTGAGCCGGCCATTGATTATGTGATTGTGAAAATTCCAAGATGGAACTTTGATAAGTTTAAAGGGTCCGATCGTCGTTTAGGTCTTCAGATGAAAGCGGTGGGAGAAGCCATGGGTATTGGTCGTAATTTTCAAGAAGCCTTACAAAAGGCTTGCCAATCTCTTGAGATCAAGAGAAACGGGTTGGGAGCAGATGGAAGAGAGCTTACCGATCAATCCAAGATACTTTACAGTTTAGAAAACCCAAGTTGGGATCGGCTTTTTCATATTTATGATGCCTTCAAACTTGGGATTCCTTTTAATAAGATTCATAAGTTGACGAGCATCGATCCTTGGTTTTTAAGTCAGATAGAAGAATTTATTTCACTAGAAAATGAAATTGAAGCATTTTCTTTGGAGACTTTGCCTGATGCTTTACTCAGAAAGGCCAAAGAGAAAGGTTATGCGGATCGACAAATTGCCCATGTCCTCCATTGTCTAGAAAGTGCAGTTTTTGATAAAAGAGAAGCAGCAGGGATCAAAAGAATTTTCAAGATTGTGGATACTTGTGCGGCAGAATTTGAAGCCAAAACGCCCTATTATTATTCGACTTTCGATCAGGAGAATGAGTCCATCTCATCGGATCGTAAAAAAGTAGTAGTCTTGGGTTCAGGACCCAATCGCATCGGACAGGGAATAGAATTTGATTATTCATGTGTTCATGGTGTTTTGGCAGCCAAAGAATGTGGCTATGAGACCATCATGATTAATTGTAATCCTGAGACGGTATCTACGGATTTTGATGTAGCGGATAAGCTGTATTTTGAACCCGTTTTTTGGGAGCATATTTATGAAATCATCAAATTGGAAAATCCGGTGGGTGTTATCGTACAGCTCGGCGGTCAAACGGCACTTAAACTTGCGGAAAAGTTGGAGCGCTATGGGATCAAAATTTTGGGTACAAGTTTTGATGCGTTGGATCTTGCAGAAGATCGTGGGAGGTTCTCGGACCTTCTGAAAGCGCAAGAAATACCTTATCCCGAGTATGGGACCATTACGGATGCTGCTTCAGCGATTGAGCTTTCCAAGGAAATTGGTTTTCCGCTCTTAGTTAGACCTTCTTATGTTTTAGGAGGGCAAAGCATGAAAATAGTCATCAATGAAGATGAATTAGAACATCATGTAGTGAACTTACTGAGTCAGAAGCTTGATGGAAAAATACTGCTCGATCATTTTTTGGAAGGAGCTATAGAGGCGGAGGCAGATGCTATTTGCGATGGAGAAAATGTTCATATCATTGGAATTATGCAGCATATTGAGCCGGCAGGGATCCACTCTGGGGATTCTTATGCTGTTTTGCCCCCTTATAATTTGGGAGATTTTATCATTCGACAAATCGAAGAGTA
>Ga0115548_1001746_pt1 | contig 11562 bp, 10 predicted proteins | sample COGITO_mtgs_1004_4_FD_87187 | JGI IMG/M metagenome (GOLD analysis project Ga0115548, IMG submission 87187) | Pelagic marine microbial communities from North Sea - COGITO_mtgs_100423 | ecosystem: Environmental > Aquatic > Marine > Epipelagic | place: Germany:Helgoland, sampling site Kabeltonne...
CTATCAGTTACATTGTTCGAGGGGATACCCGATGAAGATAATGAGTGGCAGTTTAGTGTAGATGCAGTTGGTGAACCAGCAATATTTCATCAAAGAAGAAATGATGAAATCTATTACTACACATATGATTCATTAACATTTGAATTAGCTGAACTACCTACTCTATACACCAATGAGTAAATCAGTAAACACGATAGAATTAGGCCTCACTGCAGCTATTATGATTGTGGTGGGGTTTGTTTTATTTCAACCTGATATTACTTATATCGATGACAAACCTACAATGAAAACATTCTATGATTTTCCACTACAGGCGTGGTTAGATACTGATAGAGGTGGTGATGTTGTTAAGGTTAGATATTTGGTAGATAGAACAAAAACTAAATTATATATGTTTGATAAGTATGGTAAAATAGTACATAAACAACCGATATCATTGAGTCCATATGGTGATGGTAGAGAACGAATAGAAACTTATGTATGGAAACTATATCGTACAGAGTGGACAGATAGAATTGGTGCTGGTGAATATGGTATAGTGGTTGGTACAGATTTTGACCATAGGGGAATATCCATTGAAATCGATATTCCTTAAAATATTAAAATACTTTATAATAATATTCTTCTCACTACAAATAATAAGGGGTGAAGATTCCTTAGATGTTGAACTGAACTTAGATAGTTTGTGGGAAAACTATGAGTGGGAAGAAATCCAAGATGTTGTTGATGTATATGCTGAAGTAGAACAAATTACAGCAGTTGCAGGAGTTCGTGGTTCTGAGGCAAAGTATGAGATATTCAAGTATCTATACTACAGAAAATCAATGAAATCAAAAAAAATGAAAAAAAATTAAAATAAAATGTATTTTGAGAATTTATATATATATATATTATTATATCAAATGATGATATAGAGTTTTTTGAAAATTGAGAAATCGGAAAGTACAGAGAGTAATTAGCTCTGTATGGGATTGGCTGAAAAATGAGTATACTTCGGAAGCTCATAAGGCAATCTATGATTAGTTCGTGGTGAACCTACTTAGGTGTAAATCATTTCGGTAGTTGAGACATCAATAATCAGAAGTACTTGAAGAAAAAAACAGAAACGATTCTGTTGACCTTATTGTGGGTAAGGGTAATACTGAAATCCCACTTTATGACTGAACAAACTAAACTCTGAGAGTTAAGGTATTGGCATAGAGGTTGTACTCGATTCGATGAGATTAACCATCTTGAGAATCACTTTCATAACTGAAAGATGTTAAGTATAAGGTAGAAAAAATCAGAGCTTCAAGTTGTGAGTAATCGTTAATCTCACATCCCCAAGATTTCCAAATTTAGATAATATAAAAAATGGCCACATGATTTTTAGTTTCCACTTATAAATAAACTTAAAAAACTAGCTGGCCATTTTTTTTTTACAAATAATGAAAAAAGATTACATTTTTAGCAATCAAGGTTATACTTATTATTGTATCGATAAATGATACCACTAATAAATACAAAATAAACATAAACAAATAGGAGATTAAGTAATGGACTTAAACGCAATTAAAAAACGACTCAATCAGTTACAAACCACAAACAATCGTACTTCCAGTCTTTGGAAACCACAACCAGGTAAAACTCAAATAAGAATCGTTCCTTATGCATTCAATAAAGATAATCCTTTCATTGAATTATTTTTCCACTACAATCTGAACAATCGTTCATATCTTTCACCAATTTCTTTCGGTAGACCAGACCCAATTGAGGAGTTTGCTCAGAAACTAAAAGGAAGTGGTAGTAAAGAAGATTATCAGCTATCAAGGAAACTTGAAGCAAAGATGAGAACTTTTGCACCAGTAGTAGTTAGAGGAGAAGAGAAACAAGGAGTGAAATTTTGGGGATTTGGAAAGACAGTTTATCAAGAACTTCTTTCTATAATCGCAGACCCTGATTATGGTGATATCACCGACCCAGTAAATGGTCGTGATGTTGTTGTGGAATTTATCACAGCTGAAGAAAGTGGTGCGAGTTTTCCAAAAACTAACATTCGTGTCAAACCTAATCAAACATCGATTTCTGATGAACCAGATGTACTTGAATTGGTTAAAACCCAACAAGACATCAAGGAAATCTATCAAGAGTTAGCATATGATGACCTTACAGACGTGCTGAATGAATGGTTGAATCCAAATGAGGATTCTACTGAAACAGAAACTAAAGAAAAAGAAGTTTCTACTTCAGAACTTTCATCTGCCAAAGTAAGTAATACAGGTGATGCTTTTGACGAATTGTTCAAATCGTAAATTGAATAGATAATAATATATAGTGTGTGGCAACATACAACAAAAGTAGAGATGGGTGTTATTGTATTCCCTAACTACACACTATTAACTTAAGGAGATTAGGATGGCATCAGTAAATGATGTATTGGCCTCAACACTGGCTGATAGTTTAAATAAAAAATTCAAAGATACTAAGGTAGCATACTTCTTAGATGGAAGTGATTCAACACCAACAGATATAAAAGATTTTATCTCAACAGGTAGTTCCATGTTGGATTTGGCTATATCAAATAGACCAGATGGTGGAATTGCAGTTGGTAGAATTACAGAAATCAATGGATTAGAATCAAGTGGTAAATCTCTACTTGGTGCTCATATTCTTGCAGAGACTCAGAAGAAAGGTGGTGTGGCAGTTTATATCGATACTGAAACATCTGTTTCCCAAGAGTTCTTAGAAGTAATTGGTGTTGATATGAACAAAATGTTATATCTACACTTAGAGACTGTAGAAGATATCTTTGAGGCTATTGATGAAATAGTAACAAAAGTTAGAGAATCAGACAAAGATAGGTTAGTAACTATTATGGTTGATTCACTTGCAGCCGCATCTACGAAAGTAGAAATGGAATCTGATTTTGAGAAAGATGGTTGGGCAACTGCTAAGGCAATCATTATTAGTAAGGCAATGAGAAAGATTACTCAGATGATTGGTAGACAGAAAATAGCTCTCGTATTCACAAATCAGTTAAGACAAAAATTAGGTGTTATGTTTGGAGACCCTTGGACAACAAGTGGTGGAAAGGCATTACCATTCCATGCTTCAACAAGAATTAGATTGAAGAATATGGGACAAATCAAAGACACTGCAAAGAATGTTCTTGGTATGAAGTGTAGAGCACAGATTGTTAAGAATAGATTAGGCCCACCTTTGAGGCATACAGATTATGATATGTACTTCGATAGAGGTATTGATAATTATGGTGCATGGTTGACTGTGTTGAAAGAACACAAGTTAGTTAAATCAGGTGGTGCATGGTACACTCTTACAGACCAAAATGGTAAAGACCATAAGTTTTTATCAAAGGATTGGGAAGAGTTGATTGCCAGTAATGATGAGTTGAAAGACTATGTCTATGGTATCATTTGTGATAAGGTTATATTACAATACAAAGATAAACTTGGTATTGATGATGTAGAGTTCACAGATGAGGTCATCGGTGATTAATAAGAGACACTTATCAATATTTGAAGAGATTAAGAAATCTGGCGGTAAAGTAGATAGTGGTGAACCAAACGACTCGGTTTTACTTATAGATGGTTTGAACACTTTTATTAGAGTGTTCACCGCAATACCTACTACCAATGAAGATGGTATTCACATTGGTGGAATAGTAGGTTTTTTAAGGTCTTTGGCTTTCACTATAAATATGGTTAGACCTACACGAACTATCATAGTATTTGATGGTAAAGGTGGGTCTAATCGCCGTAGAAAGATATTTCCTGAATATAAGGCAGGAAGAAAAATGTCTCTAAGGTTAAATAGATTTACAGATGTTTCTTTGACTCGTGAACAAGAACATAAGATGATGATTCAACAATTAAATCGAGTGATTGAATATCTTGAATGTTTACCATTAACAATAACAAATGTTCCTAATATAGAAGCAGATGATGTTATTGGGTATGCATCAAAACATTGTTTCAAAGATAATTGTACAATCATGTCAACCGATAAAGATTTTCTTCAGTTGGTAGATGAACGAATCAAGGTATGGTCACCAACGAAGAAAAAGATGTACGATGAAGAAAGAATACTAAATGAATATGGTATCAATGCAACAAACTTTTTACTATTCAGAACAATGGATGGTGATAAATCAGATGGAATACCTGGAATCAAGGGTGCAGGAATAAAAACATTATTAAAAATGTTTCCTTGGCTTGCTTCCCCACACAAACATTCCATTGATGATTTATTAAAAAGTGCAGAACCTAAAAGAAAACAATTCAAACTATGTGAACAGATAGTAAACTCAGAAGACCAATTACTTTTAAATAAGAAACTAATGGATTTAGATGATTTAAACATATCTGGTCATAGTAAACGAACTATTCAAACGCTAGTAGAGAATCCAATTCAACGAATGGTTAAGCACAAGTTTCAGAAGATGTTCTTAGAGGATAAAATGTATACTGCATTACCTAATCTTGATAGTTGGTTACACTCAACATTTAATAGATTAAATCATATGGCAGAGAAGACACATGGGTAGGAAGAAGAAATATTTTACAGCAAAAGAGAAACGAGATGCACAAAGAAAGTGGCAGATGGAACATTATAAACGAAATGCTGATAAGATAAAAGCAAAAGCACGACAGAGGTATCGTGATATGAAAAGAACGGAATTTTATGATAAAAAAATACAAGATTTGTATGGCAAACTTGATACTTAATAATAGGTTATAATGAGTGAAACTTTAACACAATACGGAACAAACTTTCAAAGTAAGATGCTTACATCTTTAATCACAGATGTAAAGTATACAAAAACAATTTTAGATATCTTAGAGATAAGTTACTTCGATTCAGATAGTAACAAATTCATAATCAAATCCATCAAGGATTATTTCAAAAAATATAAAACCACACCAACAATGGAAGCATTAAAAGTTATTGTTGATGAGGTAGATAATGATGTGTTAAAAACATCCATAGTAGATGGGTTGAGAAGTGCATGGCAACATCGTGAATCACCTGATTTGGAATTCGTAAAAGAGAAATCACTTGAGTTTTGTAAGAACCAAGTTGTAAAGAATGCAATTATGGAATCAGTTGAATTATTAGAAGTACAGAAGTATGATGAGATAAAGACCATTATAGATGATGCGATGAAGGCAGGTGTAGAAACTGATATCGGACATGAATACATCACAGGTTTAGAAGAGAGATTATCCAAACAAACAAGAGTATGTTTACCTACACAATGGGATAGTGTAAATGATTTGATGGATGGTGGATTGGCAGGTGGTGAACTTGGAGTTATAGTTGCTCCTGCTGGTATTGGTAAATCATGGACATTACAAGCACTTGGTGCTCATGCAGTTGCAAAAGGAAAGACAGTACTTCATTATACATTAGAGTTAAATGCTCAGTATGTAGGATTAAGATATGATACAATAGTAAGTGGACAACCAACAGGTAACTTACAATACTATAAAGAAGAAGTACAACAAAAAATTTCAAAGTTAAAGGGTGAGTTAATCATCAAATATTATCCAACAAGAAGTGCAAGTGTTAATACTCTTGCAGCACACATACAACAATGTGAGATGAGAAATCTCAAACCAGATATGATTATTGTGGATTATGCAGATATTATGAAATCAACACAACACTTTAATGAGAAACGACATCAATTAGGACATATCTATGAGGAACTTCGTGGTATGGCAGGAGAGTTTGATGTACCAGTATGGACAGCATCTCAAGCTAATCGTTCTGCATTAGAAGAGGATGTGATTGGTGCTGATAAAGTATCAGAAGACTATTCAAAGGTTATGACAGCAGATTTCGTTATGAGTATGAGTAGAAAAGTAGAAGATAAGATTGCAAACACAGGTCGATTCCATGTTATCAAGAATAGATTCGGGCCAGATGGTATTACATTCCCTGCTACTATCAACACTAATACAGGTTTTATACAAATCTATGAAACAAACACACAAGGTGGTAAAGAAGTACAAGGAAAAATGAATAATGCCGATGAATATATTCGTAAAACATTGGCACAGAAGAAGAAAGATTTTGATGGCGAAGGGTTTGAATAAAACTTCGAAGAAAATCTTTTTAAAACTTCGAAAAAATTAAAAAACTTTGTATTATCTGCTGTATATATAATACTTATTTATCGGAGAAAACAAGTTTTAAATTAAGGAGACAAGAGTGGGACATAAGTTTAAATTATCAGAGAATTTTATAAATAAATTCAAAAGAAAAAAACCACCATTTGGTTTTAATGGATTGGGAGAGTTGGTTTACATGAGAACCTATTCCAGAATTAAAGAAGATGGAAAGAATGAAAGATGGTGGGAAACTGTCCAAAGGGTTGTAGAGGGAACATATTCAATGCAAATGAATCACATTGAATCTCATCAGTTAGGTTGGAATCCTTGGCAAGCACAGAAATCAGCACAAGATATGTATGAAAGAATCTTCAACATGAAGTTCTTACCACCAGGTCGTGGTTTATGGGCAATGGGAACAGCAATCACAGAAGAAAAAGGATTATATGCTGCACTAAACAATTGTGCGTTCGTATCAACAAAAACAATTAAAGAAGATTATTCCAAACCATTTTGTTTCCTAATGGATGCAAGTATGTTAGGTGTTGGAGTAGGTTTTGATACTAAAGGAGCGGGGGAAATAGTTGTTAAAGGTGTTGATATCAAACGAGATGAACAAACTTTTCAAATACCAGATACTCGTGAGGGTTGGGTAGAATCTTTAAGATTATTATTAGAGAGTTACTTTCATGGACAAGCACCAGTTCATTTTGATTATAGTTTAATCAGACCTGCAGGAGTTCCAATCAAAGGTTTTGGTGGAGTTAGTTCAGGCCCAGACCCATTAGAAGAAGTTCACGAAAGTGTTAGACAAGTATTAGAGGGTAACACAGGTAATCCAATCACAATCACCACAATCGTAGATATTATGAATTTAATCGGTAAATGTGTTGTGGCAGGTAATGTAAGAAGAACTGCAGAGATTGTATTCGGAGACCCACACAATGAAGAGTATTTAGATTTAAAAAATTACAAAGTAAATCCACACAGAGAACAATTTGGTTGGACATCTAATAATAGTATATTCGCTGAGTTAGGTATGGATTATACAGAAGCCTCAAAGAGAATAGCAGATAATGGAGAACCAGGTTTTGCGTGGTTAGAAAATATGAGAAAGTATTCTCGTATGAAGAATGGTGGAGATAACAAAGACCATAGAGTTATGGGTGGTAATCCTTGTTTGGAACAATCACTTGAATCCTATGAGTTATGTTGTTTAGTGGAAACATTTCCAGCAAATCACGATTCATTAGAGGATTATCAAAGAACATTAAAGTATGCTTATTTGTATGCAAAGACTGTTACATTAGGTAGAACACACTGGTCAGATACCAATAGAGTTATGTTGAGAAACAGACGAATTGGTTGTTCAGTAAGTGGTATTGCTCAATTCATTACCAATCGTGGATTAAATGAGTTGAAAAATTGGTTAGAAGAGGGATATGATACTATACAAGAATGGGATGATATCTATTCAGATTGGTTTGCTATTCCAAAATCAGTTAAAACCACAAGTGTAAAACCAAGTGGGACAGTTTCTTTGTTAGCAGGTTCAACACCTGGATTACATTATCCTGAATCAAGATTCTATACAAGAAGAATTAGAATATCAATTAATTCTGATTTAGTTGAACCATTGAAAAAAGCAGGTTATAAAATCGAACCAGCATTTGGTTCAGAGGATTCAACATTAGTAGTTGAAGTTCCTGTCGATGTAGGAGAGGGTATAAGGACAGTCGGAGAACTATCCATATGGGAACAATTCAGTTTGGCAGCATTTATGCAAAGACATTGGGCTGATAACCAAGTGAGTTGTACTGTCACCTTTAATCCAGAAACAGAAGCTGATATGATACCACAAGTATTAAACTATTATCAATATCACCTAAAGGGTATTTCTCTTTTACCAAGACACGATTACGGAGCATATCGACAAATGCCTTATGAAGCGATTGATGAAAAAACATATAATAAAGATGTTAAGAAGTTAGGTAAACTAAACTTCGGAGTAATCAAAGCTGAAGAAGCAAATGTAGAGAAGTTTTGTGATGGTGATTTTTGTGATGTAGAAATCACACCTACGACAGGTGATAATGACGACCAAGATTATGCGAACTAAGAAAAGTTTCACATACTACTGGCAGGCGACACACCAGTATAAAAATGTGTCATTCACAAGTAAACAAACAAGGAGATGATTATGAATAATTATCGTAATCTTATCGCATCAGTATTTATGATGGCAGGATTGTATGCACAATCTATTGTCGGAGTTGTTACTGATGTTGACTCACAACCACTTGAGGGAGCTAATATTGTAGTTGTAGGAACGGATTTAGGTGGAGTATCAGATAATTCTGGTGCTTTCAAAATTGATGTTCCATCAGGTACATACGATGTAACTGCTTCTTTCATTGGTTTCTCTTCAGTAACTAATTCAATAGTTGTTGAAGATATAGTTTCAAGTGTTAACTTCATATTAGAAGTTGATTTCTTGGGATTATCAGATGTAGAGGTGTTAGCATCTCGTGCATCTGAAACAACACCTGTTGCTTACACTAATGTTAGTAAAGAGGAAATGGAAATTCGTCTTGGTTCACAAGATATTCCAATGATTCTTAACACAACACCAAGTGTATATGCAACCCAACAAGGTGGTGGTGCGGGTGATGCTCGTATCAACATTCGAGGTTTTAATCAACGAAATGTTGCAGTAATGATAAATGGTGTACCACAGAATGACATGGAGAATGGTTGGGTGTACTGGTCTAATTGGGACGGAGTTGGTGATGCTACATCATCTATTCAGGTTCAAAGAGGACTAAGTGCAGTTAATCTTGCGACTCCATCCATTGGTGGAACAATGAACATTATTACAGACCCAACCGCGATGGAAAAAGGTGGAAAGTTCAAACAAGAAGCTGGAGATGGGGGTTTTCTAAAGACTACCGCTACCTACCATACTGGTCTCATCGGAGATAAGTTAGCTTTAAGTGGAACAATTGTTCGTAAAACTGGTGATGGAATTATCGATGGGACATGGACAGATGCATGGGCCTATTATTTCGGTGGTTCTTACGCCGTAAGTGAAGACCAAAGAGTTGAGTTGTACGCAATAGGTGCACCACAACGACACGGTCAGAACTTATACAAACAAAACATAGCAACATACTCACAAGAGCTTGCAGGTGATGTTGATGGATATGATACTGATGCATTTGCAGATGGTAACAAATTCGAAACTGAAGCAGGTAGGTTCTACAATCAAAATTGGGCACCAGTAGATGAATCATACACTGGTCAACAATATTGGTATATGTATGGAGCAAAAACAACCGATAGATTCAATAAAGGTTTTATAAATGAGAGAGAAAACTTCTTTCATAAACCATTAGTGAATCTAAATCACTTCTTAACAATAAATGACAAGACTCGTTTGAGTTCAGTTCTTTATTGGAGTGGTGGTTCTGGTGGTGGTACTGGTACATATGGTAGTGTTTCAAGAACACCTGCAGTTGAGGGAGAAAGATGGTATGCATCTTCGCCTTGGATGTGGGATTGGAACGCAGAGATAGAACAAAACAGAACAAACTTCGATGCTGATTATTCTGAAACAGATGCTCGTTCAACAGGTATTCTTCGTAACTCAATTAATCGTCAAGATACATATGGTTTGATTTCAAAATTAAACTACATTGTTAATGATGAACTTGAATTACAAGTTGGATTAGACTGGAGAACAGCAGGTATCGAACACGCTCGTGAGGTTCGTGATTTATTAGGTGGAGACTACTATGTAGATTTCGCTGATGATAATGCACCTGATGGGAAAGTTGTTGGTTTAGGTGATATCATTGCCTATCATAATGAAACCACAGTCGATTGGATTGGTGGATTTTTACAAGGTAATTATAATACTGAAAAATTAAACCTATATGGTATGGGTGGATTATCAAGTATTACATACTCTTATGAAGACCACTTTGCTGTTAATGTAGATGAAGATGGAAACACCATTGATAATCTTGTTACAGCAGATGCAATCACGACCTATCAGTTAAAAGGTGGTGGATTATATAACATTAACGATAATCTTGGAGTTTTCCTAAACGCAGGTTTAGTAGAAAAAGCACCAATATTAGATAATGTTATCTACTACGATGGTACAGTCTCAACAGACCCAGCAAATGAAAAATTCATTGCTAGTGAGTTTGGAGTGAACTATGGAACTGAAAGGTTCGGAGTTAAAGTTAGTGCTTATAACACCGATTGGAAAGATAGAAACCTTACTAAATCTGTTTCAACAGGTCAAGGTTCATCAGGTGATACTGATATTATCTTCTTAACAGGTGTTGACCAAAACCATAAAGGTATTGAGATTGAAACTAAAGTAAAACCACACGATATGGTTGAACTTGATTTCATCGCATCTTATGGTAGTTGGAAGTTCGTTGGTGATGCCGATGGTACTTACCAAGAACAAGAGTTTAATGATGATAACCAAGTAATTGGTGTTCAGACTACAGATTACTCTTATGCACTTGATGGATTATGGGTTGGTGATATGCCACAAACATCTTATATTTTAGGTGTTACTCTTAAACCAATTAAAGGTTTGAGATTACAGGCATTGTACAAAACATATGACAGAAACTTTGCTGATTGGTCACCTGATTCTCGTGAGATTGAGGGTGATGCCGACAGAACACAAGTTTGGGAAGCCCCAGGTTATTCTAAACTTGATTTACATGCATCATACAATCTTCCAAGTGTTGCTGGTTTAGATTTGACTCTTACAGGTCATATCTTCAACGCACTTGATGATGTATTTGTACAAGATGCAGTAGATAATAGTAAATACAATGGCTATGGTGATAAACTTCACTTAGCACATAACGCAGAGGTATTCTTAGGAACACCACGATATGCGAACATTGGATTGACTGTTAATTTCTAATAATGTAATTTGGGGGGATTTATTTCCCCCCATTTATATTAAAAAAGTTATAAATAATACTTGACACATATATGCTTTTTTCACTATATTCACATATGAAAAACAAAGGATATATTATGAACTTAAATGAGACAATTTACAATAGTAATCATATAATGGGTGTAGAAGACTTAAGTGTTAACACTCGTGAGATTCCATTCAATCAGTTAATGACAGAATTTTGTGATGATTATGATTCAAGTGATAATTGTGAAGAATTTGCGGTTGTATGGAAAGAGTATCATGGAGAACTACAAATAGAACAGATTTATAACCACGAGACAGGTGAAATATATTGGGAAGATAACTTCGATGATGTAGATACACCAAGTGGTAGAGATTGGAACCCTAACGATGAAATACTTTATTGCAGTATTTTAATGTGGGGTGAGTTGGAACAAACTATAGGATAATTAGTGTATAAGAACATATATTACGAGAAAAGACGAAACA
>Ga0115548_1001756_pt1 | contig 11513 bp, 19 predicted proteins | sample COGITO_mtgs_1004_4_FD_87187 | JGI IMG/M metagenome (GOLD analysis project Ga0115548, IMG submission 87187) | Pelagic marine microbial communities from North Sea - COGITO_mtgs_100423 | ecosystem: Environmental > Aquatic > Marine > Epipelagic | place: Germany:Helgoland, sampling site Kabeltonne...
ATTTAATTCATTTAGGGGGTTTACAAGGGATGTTTAATGTGATATAATGCATGCATATTAAACGAAAAGGAACTAATCATGACTAAGTATACATTCGATGAAAACATCTATTCTGACCTCTATAAAGAGGTATACGGTTCGCGTCCACGCGGTGATATTTTCTTCACTTCGGATGATGCTGGTAAGCAGGCTATCTGGGATAACCTTATTCAAGAACATGAAGAGAAGATGGCTGAAGATAAAATTGCCGAGGATGTAAATATCAAGAATTTTGAGGATTGGTGTGCTCGTCTTATAGAATTAGGTGCAACAGATCGAAGAACGGCTATTCGCTGGATCGTTCAATCGTATGCGCCGAATGAAATGGATTTAGCTTATGGTGCTTCATGGGTCCAGTTTAAACTTGGCGTCCCATTTAGCTACTTGAAGAACGAATTAGATCAAGTGATGAAAGAGATGGGAAAAAATTAGGGCAGGGGAGATTCCCGGTCCTGATCACAGTGGTCGGAAAGGCAAAGTGGTCGCGCCCACCTGCTCATAACAGGTTGTTTAGGGAGTTCAAGTCTCTCTCCGACTACCAACTTTAAATTGAGGATGAATAATGATTGATAAAAAACTTAAAGCGATGTTTCTAAGACAACTAGAGCATCAACGATTTGTTGTTTCTAATCAAGAAACCGAGCTTCGACTTAATAAGGAGCGACTCGCGAAAATGGAGCGCGACTTTGCTGAATTGACCCCGCCGGCGGAGGTCAAATACAAAGAAGTGACAACTTCTAGTCGAGCTGGTGGCATTAGGGGTCGGGTGACCTCATGGGAGCGGATATGAATACTTCAATTATAGTAGGTGTTATTATTACACTAACGACTAGTGGTGAAATAGATATTGAGAAGCAAGTGTTTCCATCTATGAAGAGATGCACAGAGATTCAGATGAATTATTATATTGGTCAGGACAGATTAAGAGAACAAATGGAAAAAGAACCTCTTAGATTTAAAACGGTTGCAGGTACTTTTAGATGCTTAACGCTTAAAGCAAAAGGGTGAATAGATGACATATATGGAAGAAATGATTGAAAAGATATGTTTACAGATGAACAAATAGAAGAATTGTTAGAATTCTTAATTACATTATCGCCAGAAACAAAGTTGTATTTTGGATGCGATTCGCTATCATTTCGAAAGAAAGAGGGTTGGCATGGTAAGTTTGCCACAGTCCTAGTTGTTCATATGAATGGTAAGAATGGCTGTAGAGTCTTCCGTAACATCTCGTACGAGCGCGTATACGATGACAAGAAGGGTAGACCGAGTGATAGGCTTATGAAAGAAGTTTATAAGGTCACAGAGCTATATAATCAGCTTATCCCTCTTGTTAATGAATTTGATTGTGAAATCCACCTCGATATCAATCCCGATAAATTATGGGGCTCCAGCTGTGTTGCTAATCAGGCGGCAGGTTATGTCCTTGGTGTAACAGGAATTCAGGAAGAGAATTTGAAACTTAAGCCCGATGCTTGGTCAGCTTCTTATGCTGCTGATGGTATCGGAAGAGGATTCGATTATAGGAAATACAAAGAAAGGGAAGACGTATGAGGGAAAGAATAGATTCTGCCTTTAGGGCCGTTCAATTGGTGAAAGCTTCTCCCGACACAAATCATGAACCGGAAGCATTACGAGATGCTTTGACTGGAGAAGGTTACAGTCTACTTGAAGCACAGATGGGAATGATGGATGCCATCAACGCCGGCGACTTAGTATTAGATATAAATTTAAAGCTTAGAATGCCTACAATACATTAAATAAATGCAAATAAAATGAATTAGGGGGTTTACAACCCTCTTTTTTTATGGTATAATGCATGCATATTAAACGAAAAGGAGACTGTATTATGATCAAGTCACGCGAAAACGAAATCCGAATTGCAAAGTCCATCGTTGCTCTTTTGAATAACCTCGACGATGTAAAATTTAATCCGAAGACTGGTAATTTCTTTGCTGGTAATACTAAAATCGCAAGTTTCGGTTATGATAACAAAGGGAATCGTATAATAATCGACCGCAAGGGTGACAAGCTTTGTAACTGGAGGTATTGATATGTGTGTTCATTTTATCGGTTTTCGTACAGATCATGAATATCAAAGTGCTATAAAGGTATTTGGTAAACCTGATTTTGTGCACAAGTGGCATGATAGAAGAGCTTATGGTGATATCGATACTGATAATGATACTGTGGTTTTTGCTAGTAAAGCTCGTCCGGATGTCATCAATAAATATTCATGGCAAGATCATGAGAATAATTGAATGAAAAGGGTAGTCAATAGGATATTGTCATGAATATATGTGATATAATATGGACAGATATAAAGTACATAACACGGAAAGCAACATGTGACGCAACAGAAGACGCTGTCCTCTGCACAGAGGACGCAACGTGGGACGCATCGTGGGACGCAATATGGAATGCGTCATGGGACGGAGCACGGGAAGCTACAACACGGGGCGCAACATTGGACGCAACCCGTGACACGGTCGATAGGATATTAAATCCTTAAAATACCTCCTGTTAACTTGTATAAATACTCGTCTAACAGGAGATCTTTATTATGGCGGTCAGCCAAGTAAGTAACAATAGAAACCCCCTTCAGCCCTCTGGATTTGAATTCGTTGCTGATAGGCGTAGGTTATCCAATATCACTTTTTTTGCTCAAAGTATTTCTCACCCAAGTTTAGTGACTAACGCTGCCGAAGTTCCGTATAGGGATTATGTCTCTGTACCAAATATTGGTGACAAAATCCAATATGGCCCATTATCGGTTCAAGTATTATTAGATGAAGATATGCAATCCTATCAAGAAATTATTGATTGGATGGAATATAACATCTATAATGAAGACCCGGGCGTAGCTGATGAGAATTCCCATTTTGCGGATCTCACCCTCAATATACTTTCCAGCAAAAATACCTTAATTCAGAGAATTCAATATCAGGATGCGTTTCCGACAGATATCGGGGAAATCAATATGATGTCGTCAGTATCGGGTACTCAGGTTATAACCTTTCCCGTTACTTTCAGACTAACGAAGTTTAAAATTGTAACTGCATAGGATGTGAAAAATTGATCAATTTACAGGATGTTTTGAATGAATGGGAAGAAGATAGCAAGATAGATCAAAGAGACCTATCTCAGGCAACTATCGAATCCGCTAAGCTCCACGCTAAATACCTAAAGCAATATTCTCTGGCTAAGCTCCAACTTAAGAAATCTGAAATGGACCAAAAAACCCTTCTTAGAGATAAGTGGGAGTGGTATAATGGTAAGATGGATAAAGAGACTATTGAGAAGAACGGTTGGTCATATGACCCTCTCAATGGGTTGAAAATATTGAAAGGCGATATGGATAAATACTATGACGCAGATCCGGACATTCAGAAATCTGAAGAAAAGATAGAATATTGGAAGACTGTGGTATTAGCATTAAAAGAAATTCTGGAGAGTGTCAAGTGGCGCGCGCAGAGTATCAAAAATATAATTGAATGGAAGAAATTTGAGGCCGGGGCATGAGTAAAATATACAAATATGATGATTACGATCACTATATCGAAACCCAGAAAAAGACCACAGATCTCAAATATGGCAAATTGGTCTATATTCAAGCAAATGTTGCTAATGCGATATTTCAAGAGTTTAAGGATAAAAATGTAAAAAATATCCTCTGCCATGGTACCCGATCAGGTAATGAGCAACAAATGTTTAAAGATCTCTTCGACTGTTATGTATGGGGAAGTGAATTATCAAAACTTGCAAAAGATACCCCGATGACAACTATATGGGATTTCAATAAGCCCAACCCTGATTGGGTAGGTAAATTTGATATGGTCTATTCCAATTCATTTGATCATTCTATTACCCCTCTAGAGACCATAAGCGTGTGGAAAGAGCAATTAGCGCATGGCGGTAGATTGATGATCGAGTGGACCGATCATCAAAATGGTGTGCCAGAAGCAACTGACCCTTTTGCAGCAACGGAAGAGGAAATCGTCGCGCTGGCAACAGAGAATGGACTAGAATTAGAAAAGAAACTTTTAGAAAAAAGGGCAAAGCATGCAGGGAGTGTGTTAGTGTTCAAAGTGAGGGATAATGAATAATACTGATAAATTTAGATTTTGGGCAAAGGGTTATATTGCTCATTTGGATGCGGAACCTGGTGTAAAGGCTTATACCAGATTTAAGGAAGAAGCTACAAAGATCGATGATAAGGATCCTGCACCAGCTGTACAGTTCAGAGAATGGCTAAGAGGTTATACCGAAGCTCTTCCATTTTGCGATTATAGGAATTGGGCGGTTATAGTTGCAAAATATGGTGAGATGAATCAAAAATTAGACGGCGATGCGACGCGATTTTTACATTCTCCTCCATCAACATCTCATCCACTTCCCGGTCAAACTCTTTATAATATTACCTTAAACGAATCCCAATTGCAAGATAAGTCAAAATGGTCAGCAACAACTGCTGCAGAAATAATGGCGGGTAATAAAAAACCGAATCCTTGGAATGATGCCTAGTGGAAGTAGTTAGAGTACAGAAAAAGAATCATCACTCCCTCCAAATAGATTGCGGACAAAGTGTTGCAATGGAGTTGACTGAATTTTTCTCTTTTTTCGTACCTAACTACAAATTCATGCCAGCGTTTATCAATAAGGTCTGGGATGGGAAGATTAAGCTTTTTAATAGAGTGAATTATGAACTACCTGTGGGTCTATATGATTATCTCATCTATTTTTGTAAGAACTATGGCTATGACCTCCAAATTGAAGATTCTGATTTAGGATATCCTGGCGCAGAAGCCGAGGTATCTGTAGAGGAATTATACACCTTCGTTACGAATCTGAATTTGCATTCTGAAGGTAAGTCTATTAAGATCAGAGACTACCAATTCTCGGCAGTCTATAATTCGATCAAGAAGAAACGAATACTATTACTCTCGCCAACGGGCTCGGGTAAATCACTAATTATCTACGTTCTTCTTAGATGGTATATGTCTAAGCTGGATAAAAAGCAACTGATTATTGTGCCTACGACTCAGCTAGTTGAACAAATGAAATCGGATTTTGCTGATTACTCCTCGCACGATCCAACCTTTAATGCCGAAGAATTATGTCATATGATCTATTCTGGTAAGGAAAAAGATGTGGATATGCCAGTGTATATTTCTACATGGCAGTCAATCTATAAACTCCAAAGAAAATGGTTTGATGATTTTAGAGTTATCTATGGCGATGAGGTGCATTTATTTAAGGCTGACTCTCTTACTAAGCTTATGAAGAAATGTGACAACGGTGAATATCGAATAGGCACAACAGGTACTCTCGATGATACTGTGACCAATAAGATGGTCTTGGAAGGTACATTCGGTCGGGTTTTCGATGTGATCACAACTAAAGAATTGCAGGATAAAGGGTCTCTAGAAGCACTAGATATCGATTTCCTTATACTTAAACATCCAGCTGAAAATCGAGAGATCTGGCATAAAAAGAGCTATATGGAGGAGATAGATTATCTGGTCCATTATAAGCCTAGGAATGATTTCATTACGGATGTTGCACTATTATGCAAAGGTAATACCCTCGTTCTATTCAATTATGTCGATAAGCACGGCCGCGTAATATATGATGATGTGATGGCAAAGAATAAGAATGATCAGAGGAAAATCTTTTTCATTCATGGCGGCGTAGATACTTCTGATCGCGAGGCCGTAAGAGGTATCGTAGAAAAACAAGAAAATGCTATTATTGTAGCCAGTTTAGGTACCTTCTCAACCGGCATCAATATTAAAAACTTACATAATATCATCTTTGCAGCGCCGTCTAAATCTCAAATACGTGTGCTCCAATCAATTGGTAGAGGGCTTAGAAGAAGTGAAAATGGTCAGGCTACAAAGCTATATGATATCGTTGATGATGTGCATTGGAAAGGCAAGGAGAACTTTGCTTTAAAGCATGGGGCAGTCAGACTGAAGATATACAAAAAACAAGAATTTAATGTCAAAGTAATTAGGATGGATTTAAAATGAAAATCACACAGTTTATAACGAATGCCGGAATAGAAATAGTTGGGGAGATCGTAGATAGACCGGCGGGTGTAACTCCTGTATTTGGTGCCAAATCTATCTACATGAAGAATCCTATCAAGATTAGTGAGCTTCATTTTGATGATGGGACCTTTGATATCATGTCTCCAGTCTTAGCCCTTTCGGTTAGTACTAAAGAGGAAATTATCACAGAGATTAATGTAGATACGATTATTATAGTGCTGGATAAACCTCATGATAAGATTCTTAAGAATTACATTATGTCTATTGAACAGCAGCAGGAACATAGAGATGCTGCAGATGCATCTTCTGATGAGAACGATGGATTAGAACCTCTGGATAAAGCTCTCTCTAAGACTAAAAAGAGAGTTGCCGAGGGAAATGTTATAAAGTTCAAGAAGGACGAATAGTATATTCTATCCTTCCCGGAGTTGTCTTCTTATTATACCACAGAATCAACGGGTTGTAAACCCCCTAAATCATAAATAGATGGTTATAACATAAATAAAAAGGAATAAAAACGATGAATAATGAAGAGAGATTAGTGGAACTTTGTAAGAAAGTTCTAAGAGAAGGTAAAGATGGTGGTCAGGAACATTATCACATTTCGGCTGATGTTGATTATGGTGATGATGATAAACCGACTCTCGATAGCACCAAACATCTCAAAACAGGTGGAAATAAAGCTAAAGCATTAGGCCTAAAGGTTACATATCATCATAATGATGATATGAATCATAAGACCCCTTCTGGCCCTCGCTCAAGTCCAAATTTTAAGCACGGTCATTCATCAATTAGTATTTCTGGGCATAAAGATATCATTCGTAATCATCTTAAAAAAGATTGGGGGTTGGATGACGCATCTGTTAAAGGTAGTCGCAGTAAGACGCATGGCGGTTGGTCACCAGACACTAAATATCATAATGGCATGGGATAAATAAATAAAAAGGGGTTTACAAAAGCCTCTATCTATGGTATAATAGATCTTAATTAGGCCACGTAGCACAACAGGATGGTGCAAGACACTTCTAATGTCAAGGTTGAGGGTTCGAGTCCTTCCGTGGTCGCCAATTATAATAGGATGAAGTATTAATTTATGAATAATAAGTACAAGCGTGATATATTAAATTTTTTATTAATGATGGCATTCTTAGCCTGGAGAGGCGCAAATAATACTTTACAAATGGGAAAAGGATTTATCTTTACTATATTTCGTATAAAGTATAAAATGCATTACGATCCTAAATTTGGGTTGTATTCATGTGAAAGGATTGTTAATGGCAAAAAGAACTAAGAAAAAAAGTATACATTATGTGAATAATGCCGAGTTCTCACAAGCAGTGGTTGATTATTGTAAATCCGTCCAGGATGCTAAAAAGAAGAGACTCAATCAAATGCCTCAAGTCACCGACTATATAGGCACATCTTTCTTAAAGATTGCCGAGGGGTTATCACACGCCAACAATTTTATCAATTATAGCTACCGTGAAGAGATGGTCATGGATGCAGTGGAAAACTGTCTCAAGGCCATAGGCAACTATAATATTGAAGCGGCCACGCGAACTGGCAAACCCAACGCCTTCTCCTATTTCACACAAATTAGCTATTACGCATTCCTAAGACGGATTGCCAAAGAGAAGAAGCAACAAGATATTAAGATGAAGTACATCGCCCAGTCTGGAGCGGAAATCTACATCGATGGTAACGGAGATGACAACGCTGCGCTAGCTAATTTTGTTGATCAGCTTAAATCTAGAATTGGTAAGGTTAAAGAATCTGATAGGGAGCTGAAAGAATACGGTAAAGCCCTTAAGAACACAGGACCAGCGAAAAGATCTGATAAAGAAACTCAGGAATAAATAATGCTCATTGCTATAATTAATGATACCCACACGGGTATAAGAAACTCTAGTGAGATTTTTGCAAACAATGAAGAAAAGTTTTATGATGAAGTATTCTTCCCCTATTTAAGAGAACATAAGATTAAGCGAATACTTCATCTAGGTGATGTATTCGATAATCGTAAAATGATCAATCTGAAATCTCTCTGGCGATACAGGAAAATGTTCCTTGAGAAGCTTAGAGAATACGGTATGCATATGGACATTATTCCTGGCAATCATGATGTTTATTACAAGAATACGAATGACCTGAATTCTCTAAAAGAATTGCTGGGTCATTATATGGGTGAAATCACCGTTCATATGGATCCTACCGTTGTGAATTATGACGGATTTAAGATGGGATTACTTCCCTGGGTTAACTCAGAAAACTATGATAAGTCCATCCACTTCCTTAAGACGTGCGAGGCTGCATGGTTAGGCGGACACCTGGAATTGAAGGGATTTGAAGTTCTAAAGGGTGTGCAATCCCACCACGGCATGGAGTCTAATCTATTCTCTAGATTTGAGAAAGTTATTACAGGTCATTATCATACAAAATCCGAACGAGAGAATATCAAATACCTAGGCTCTCAAATGGAATTTACTTGGGCTGATGCTCACGATCCGAAACATTTCCATATCCTTGATACCTCTACGCGCGAGCTCGAAGCGGTTTTAAATCCCAACGTATTATTCCATCGCATCTATTACGACTCTAGGACAGAGGATTATAACAACTATGATGTCTCGGTCTGTGACAATAAGTTTATCAAAATCGTCACAATAAACAAGGGGGATCTATTTACATTTGACAAATTTGTTGATAGAATACAAGCACGACCTATTCACGACCTTAAGATCGCGGAAAACTTCCAAGAGTTTATAGGTGAAAATGTCGAAGATGATGGTATCGAATTAGAGGAGACTGAAGAGCTTTTGGATTCGTACGTAGAGTCAGTTGATACCGACTTAGATAAAAATAGATTGAAGATTGATATGAGAAATCTCCATATTGAGGCCCAAAGTCTGGAAATTTTTTAATGCTAAAATTTACAAAACTACGTTGGAAGAATTTCCTTAGTACTGGCGATAAGTTCACGGAAATAGATTTTACAGCTGCTAGGACTACATTAGTGGTTGGGGGTAACGGTGCAGGTAAATCTACCATGCTGGACGCCCTTTCGTATGCTCTATTTGGTAAAGCTCATAGGAAAATTAACACCCCACAATTGGTCAATAGTGTGAACAATAAGGGTATGCTATGTGAAGTAGAGTTCACAGTAGCCGGCGCTGATTTCAAAGTCGTTCGAGGACTTAAGCCCCAGATCTTTGAGATCTGGAAGAATGGTAAATCTATGAACCAAGAAGCTGATGCTAGAACATATCAGAAATTTCTTGAGCAGAATATCATTAAACTGAATCACAAATCGTTTCATCAAATTGTAGTGCTAGGTAGCTCGTCATTCGTCCCCTTTATGCAATTACCTGCTCAGCACCGCCGTGATATTATCGAGGACCTTCTAGACATTAATGTCTTCTCAAAGATGAACCTAATTATCCGCGAGAAAACCAGTATGCTCAAGGAGATCATTAAGGATAACGAGTATAAGATCAATATCAACGAGAAATCGATTGAAACCCAGTCTAAATATATCTGCAATATGAATGCAATGAATGAGGAAGAATTAGCTGAAAAGAAAGATCAGATATCCGCTACTCAAAAAGATATCGATAAGCTTAATGAAAAAAATGTCGAGCTTAGCGAATACCTAGAAAAGTGGATGGACACTACTAACACCCAATCTGAAAAAGTACAGGGGGAATATAATAAATTGGTCTCCTATGAAAATCAGTTCAAGAATAAGGTGGTCGATGTAGTTAAGAGCTCGAAATTCTATGAAGAGAATTCGTCATGCCCAACTTGTACCCAGAAAATTGAAGAACATGTCCGAGAGACCAAACTAAAGGACGCGAGAGCACAGGCACGCGAGCTTCAATCAGCGATGGATAAAGCTAAGGTTGAGCGAATAGATAGAGAGTCAGTATTAGCTGATCTTAATAAGAAGTATGAGGAATTGCGCGGTAAGCAATCCTCGATTAATGCTAACAATCAGGAAATCCGTACACTTCATAAGAACATTGACACCCTTAATAAATCTATCAATCGCCTAATTAACAGAGAATCAGATCTGGAAAAAGCAAAGGCTGACTTGCTTGAAATGAGGGACGAAAGAGACCAACTCAAAGATAAGAAATACGAATTTAGCAGCCAATTGGCCTATAATAGTGTTATTATTGAAATGCTAAAAGATACGGGTATTAAGACTAAAATCATTCGTCAATTCTTACCTATCATCAATAAGTTTATTAACCAGTATCTGCAAGTCCTAGATTTCTTTGTCCATTTTCACTTAGACGAGTCTTTTCAAGAAACGATACGCTCGAGACACCGCGATGCATTTTCATATTCATCTTTTAGTGAGGGTGAAAAACAGAGGATCGATTTGGCCCTGTTATTCTCATGGAGAATGATCGCCAAAATGAAGAACAGTGTTTCAACCAATCTCCTTATATTGGACGAAACCTTTGACTCTTCCCTTGACCATGAGGGTGTGGACAATCTGATGAAAATCTTATATACGCTTGATGATGATACCAATATCTTCGTAATATCGCACAAAGGCGAAATACTTGAAGGTAAATTCGAATCACGAATAGAATTTGTCAAGGACAAAAATTTCTCAAAAATATCCAAATAGGGGGTTTACTTTTAAGTCACCTTATGATATAATGAATCTAATTGAACAGGAGTTAAAATGAAATTTACTGATCACACTATTAAAGTGTTAAAAAGCCTAGCAAATATCAATGACAGTATTCTATTTCCGGAAGGTAATTGCTTTAGAAGTGTAAATGAAACCGGCGATATATTCGGAATGATCGTAACAGATCAAACCTTTGAAAAAGAATTCGCGATATATCATCTAGGTGAGCTTCTATCTACAGTGGGGCTTTTAAACGACCCTCAGCTAGAAATTAAAGATGGATATATGGATCTTAAGGGCGATTCTGGTAGAAGTAAGATCAAATACTTTTTCACCGACCCTGATATGATCAAAAAAGCACCAAAAAACGTTAAGATGGCGTCTCCAGAAATCGCCTTCGAACTGGATTGGTCAACACTCAATAAAGTCAAAAAGGCCGCTGATACGTTTGGCTATCATGAATTTTATATCACAAACGGTGACGGATGTATAGAATTGGCTGTAGCTGATATCGATCCTCAAAAAGGTCTGAATAGAGCAGGTAACACCTTTTCTATATCAGTACCAGGTACCTTCCCCAAAAATGCAGAATTCAAATTCTTTATTGATTTGAGCAAAATGGGGATATTGATGGTTGGGGATTATAAAATCGAAGTTACTAAAAGTAAAGCCGCCCATTTTACACTTAAGAATAGTCCGCCGGGTTTAAGTACGGAGTATTACATTGCAACTGAAAAACATTCTACATATGGAGAAAAATAATGAGCGTTAAAGAA
>Ga0115548_1001763_pt1 | contig 11484 bp, 25 predicted proteins | sample COGITO_mtgs_1004_4_FD_87187 | JGI IMG/M metagenome (GOLD analysis project Ga0115548, IMG submission 87187) | Pelagic marine microbial communities from North Sea - COGITO_mtgs_100423 | ecosystem: Environmental > Aquatic > Marine > Epipelagic | place: Germany:Helgoland, sampling site Kabeltonne...
TATCAGTAACCCAAGGATGCCAGACTTCAAAGATGCAAACAGAATATTGCATGAGAGAGGAGTAGAACCACGAAGGTCGAATGGCAAGAAGGTATATGATCTCAGTTATACCAAAGTTCAGGATGAGCCATTAGGTTTTGGTAATGCATATGGAGATTGATCAAATACTGACACAACATATACATGACAATGTTCCAGACAACGAAGTTGCGTTGTTGTTGTCAGGTGGTGTGGACAGTATCAGCGTTGGTTTTTCAGCACACAGACTGGGTAAGAAAGTTACTGCTTACTCATTCAAAACTGATTTACATGACTCATATGATTACAGTAAAGCTGAAGAAGTTGCAGACAAGATGGGATGGAATTTTGTTGGTACTACAATACCTACAGGTAATTTAAAAGAAGATTTTTTCTTATTGTTAGATCAATATGATTGCGAGAAGAAAACACATTTTGAATGTATTTACCCTTTCATTTATGTGTACCCACAGATAAAAGAAAAATATGTTTTATCAGGATGGGCAGCTGATGGTTATTTTGGTTTATCAAAGAAAGCTGTTATTAACTACAGTCAAACTCTTGAGCTATTAAATCAGTTTAGAGATGATTATTTTAAAGATGAAAACAAAGCTGGTTATGACAAACATAATAATTTAGCAAAAATATATGGCAAAGAATTCATTTGTCCATATCTATGCGATGAAACGAAAAATTATTTTGTAAACAAGAGCTGGCAAGAACTTAATAAACCACAACAAAAATATCCTGTAAGGTTAGCTTTTGAAAAAGAATTTTCTTTAGTTGGAAAAGTAAAAAAACACGCTAATCTACAGCTAGAATCAAAAATAAATAATGTATTTGAATATTTGTTAGATGATGAGCAGATAAACTTTAAAGCTAGAAGTAGGATTATGGATATATGTCGAGATTGGGTAATGAGAAGGAAAACCAGTGAAATATCTTTCGATATGTAGTGGGATAGAATCAGTGGGAGTTGCATGGCATCCACTTGGTTTCGAATGTCTTGGATTATCAGAGATTGATCCATTCAGGTCAGCTGTGCTTAACTATCATTATCCAGAGGTAAAAAATTATGGGGATTTCACACAAATCGAAAGATCAGACTTGCGAGCCACTCCAGACATCCTTGTTGGAGGAACACCATGTGCTACCTTCTCAATTGCTGGACTTAGGAAAGGAATGGGAGAAGATAGAGGGAACCTCGCACTTGAGTTTATTCGCTTGGCTGAAAGGATTAAGCCGAAATGGATACTCTGGGAGAATGTCCCCGGTGTCTTGTCTAGTAACGAAGGAAAAGATCTTGGAACCTTCCTTGGAGCATTGGCAGAATGCGGGTATGGGTTCGCCTACAGGGTTCTTGACACTCAGTACATCAGAACACAACGATTTCCAAGGGCAATCCCTCAAAGAAGAAGACGTGTCTTCGTTGTCGGATGTCTTGGAGATTGGAAAAGTAGCGCAAAAGTTTTATTTGACCAAGAAGCAATGTCAACGAATCCTAGACCGTGCAGAGGAAAAAGGAGCGAAGATCCCAGCGAGCTTAAAGATGTGCATCGAGAGTTTTATAGAAAATTAGATTATAAAGGTACATTTACTGATGAAGCAGAAGCATGTGGCACTATCCCAGCTGGCGGTAGATTCTCACCACCAGAAAATTCTATGATATGCATTGAAAATCCTATTGCTTTGCAAACAGGTCATACTAAGCAGAATGGCTCAGGATTTAAGTCTGATGGTGCTATGTATTCGCTGACTGCAAGTGATAGATACGCAGTTATGTGTTTTGAACCCAACACACCAGATGGACATGCTAGAGTAGTCAAAGATGGTATTAGTCCTACATTGAATGCCATGACAGGCGGTAATCGTCAGCCATGTGTTATGACAGAGCAAAAGATAAGGAGATTAACAGTGATAGAAGCGGAGCGATTACAGGGTTTTCCAGATAATTACACCCAGATACCTTATCGTGATAAGCCTAAAGAAGAAGCACCGCAATCTAAGCGTTATGAAGCTGTTGGTCGAGCAATGTCAATTAATGTCATGGAATGGTTAGGCACAAGGATAAACATGGTACACAACAATGAAATTTGACTTCAATAAAATTAAAGACTTTGATGAACATATAGAGCTTTCTATACCTAATCTCTCAACATTAGATGTAATCTTCAGGCAAATAGCACATGAGTATGCACAGCCAGAGTCAACAGTGGTTGATCTTGGGTGCTCTACAGGGCGGTTCCTGACCTCGCTCAATAGGATCGATGGGTGTAATTATATAGGTATAGACGAAGTTGATATGAAAGGTCGCAAGAAAGAATTCACTTTCTTCCAAGGTGATCCAGAAGATTACTTTGTGCAACATGAGTTGAATAATCATGACAATGTGTCAGTAATGATAAGCATGTTCTTTTTGCAATTCTGTGGACACACAAAAAGACGAAGGCTGTTGGCAATAATGAAAGATATGATTGAGCAAGGGAGCATACTATTAATAGCTGAGAAGGTTTATCTGAATGATCCGCATCTGCAACAGTCGATACATCGATTACATATACAAGAAAAACGCAAGGGATTTACTGAAGAACAAATATTAAATAAAGATTTAGAGCTATCTAATTCGATGTTCTGTAAGACTGAAATGGAATTACAAGATGAATTAAAAGCTCTTGGTCAAGTATCGAAAGTATGGCAAAGCTATAATTTCATGGGATATGTGGTGAAAAAGTAGTGTGTCATGCTAAAAATAAGGTAAGGTACACTGTATGGTGCACTGTGGTAATAATATTGATTTATAAGGCTTTTATGCTATAGATAGTGTTAGGTATATTCTTTTATTATAATAATAATATATAGTATAAACAGTATAAGTGGCATTTATAGGGGTTATAACATATATATATAGAAAGATGGTACACACTGCACCCTTATACACTGTTGGTTAATTAGGAGAGGAAATGGAACAATTTAAATATGATAGTGAAAAGACAAGAATGGAAAATTATAGAATATGGAAAGAGATGAACGATGATGAAAGAGAAATCTTTAATGAGAAATTACTAACACCTATTCAGGGTGCTAGGTTATTTGTTAAACTATATCCAAAAGAAAAAACATTTATTATCGTGAATGATGAGTGGCGAAAGAATACGATCTGGGAGAAAAGATGATAAAGTATGCTAAGAAATTGTATAGAGGTTTAATGATTACGAAAGCTCAGATCGTGAGATTCTTCAGACTAATTTACAGGAAACTATTTGTGAGAGAATATCACATAACTATTTTCCTAGATGGTGACAAACTATTCTCTAATGGTAAACATTACATGACGATATCATTGAGTAAGATCAAGAGGATAAACAACAAACGAATTGTTGGTTTGGATAAGCAGAAGAACTATTATGAGCTCAAGTGTCGAGATCCATTTTATTACGAGATTAAGAGAAGAATGTAATGGCTAAGAAAGAAAAGAAAAGTCTGTCAGCTGTGCCTAATCAATTTGAGGAAGATAAAGAACTTGGTTTGACTAAGATGCAGTCAGGATTTGTTTGGTATTACACTGAAGGAACATGTTCACAAACAGAAGCAGCGAGGAGAGCTGGCTATGAATTTCCAGCAGTATCAGCTAACAAGATGCTCAATGGTAAAGACTTTCCTAATGTAACCAAAGCAGTAAAGATCAAACGAGATGAGTTGGCTGAGAAATATGCAATCACTCCAGCAAAAACTGGAACGATGCTGTGGAAAATTGCGGAAGATGCATTCGAAGCTGGACAATTTAATGCATCAGTCTCAGCTATCAAAGAGCTGAATCAACTGGGTGGATTGTCTGTGAATAGATCCCAGAATATCAACATCAATGCTAACATTGAGAGCATGAATCAGGATGATATCAAGGAACGATTGGGTAAACTATTCAACGCTGACATCGAAACTTACTCAACAAAAGATTTGTAAACAAAAAACTTAGCAATCGCCCTCGCCCTTAGCTGGGGTTGAGAATCTGGGAAAAATCGCCCAAAACAAAAAAAATCTAAGCAAATCAATAACTTATGTGTGTATTGATGTATATAACTCTGTGCAAGATTGTGTAGAGTCCTGTGCAGAGCTAGGCAAAAGGTTTTTTATCTGGTTCAGAGGAACCCTATGGGTTCCACATTTTACCTGTATTAGATTAAAGTTACCCCCCTACACCCCCTAAAACCACACGTCGGATATAGTTATAGCTATAGCTAAGTTAGGTACAGAAAATCACCAAAAATTTTCATGAAAAAAATTATACGTAAAATTTTACAAAGGAACCCTATTGATACTATGATTACCCAGACATGATTAACAGCAGAACTAAAGGCGCAAGCTATGAGAGACAGGTCGTAGGAATCCTGAACGAATTTTTTGTGCAAAATAATTTTGAGTATTCATGCAAACGCAACCTTGATCAATACCAAGAGAAAGGTATGTGTGATATTGCTATCCCCAATCATGCAATCGAGTGTAAACATTACAAGCAAGGTAACTGGTATAAAAAAGATTGGTGGAATCAAGTCTGTGAATCCGCCAATGGTAGGATTCCTATCCTAGTATTCAAATTTAATCGTGTACCAACTCGCGTGGTAGTACCTATCTATGCCATAAATCCTGAATGGGAAAAAGATAATGATAGTGTAGCAGTGCTTTCATTGGATCAGTGGCTTGATGTTCTGAAAAAAAATTGGAATTACTATGGACAGCGACATTAATTCAGCACCCATTGGTGATGCCGAAGCAGTTGTAGATGGATTGTTTGGTTTAATCTATCTTTATCCATCAGATTATTTTATTGTATTTGGATCCCTATCTCTTTTCGCAATCTATGGTTTGACTATTTACGCTGGAATCAAATGGATCCAAAAGAAATTTAAAATAGATTAAACTTCATGGTACACTTTTGGCATGGTCGCATCAGTACATCCATCAGTAATCAAAAGACTAGCCAGTACAGGAGAAAATCTGCCACTTGCTGATCCTGATTTTTATAAAGGTATACCATCTGCTGTGGCTGGAGTGCCAGCTGATACAATAAATCTTCTTGCAGACTTAAACAAAGCTCAAGCTCAAGTTGAACAAGGTGAAGATTTTTTACCTTCCTTCCTTGGCGCTATGGGTGAAAATCCATATGAAGATCGCTTTGGCACTTCAGAATATATACAAAGTTTATTGGGTGGTGATCCACAATCAGGAGCTTCCACTGCTGGTTATTTATCAACAGCAGCAATTAATCCAGCTCTAGGATTGAAAGCAGCGTTACCTTTGATTGTTGCTGGAACAAAAAATGTTAAGAGAATAAAAAAAGGATTAGAAAGTCTTAGCGGAGAGCCTAGTTCTAAAAAAACTATTTATCATTCGACAGATGAAAATTTTGAAGTTTTTGATGTAAACAAATCAGCAGATGGATCTATTTGGTTCTCTGATGATCTTGAGAAAGTCACAGGTGGTTATGAAGGAGCAACAGGAAGTAAGCGAGTTGTAAAAAAAATGATTGATGAAAATAATTTAAAATTAGCTGGTTATGATGAAGCTGATAAATATTTTAACGATCAGCTAATACAAATGGGATATGATGGAGTTAAATATGAAGATGCTGGCAGTGATACTGTATATCAAATATTTAACCCAGAAAAATTACAAAGCACTAAACCCATCAATATAAAAAGAACAGCACCAGATAAAGATACTTTCGATGCTCTCAATATTACTGAAGAAGGTATGAAAGAATGGAGAGCTGGTAGACAAGGCGCAAAACTTTTAAGAAACAAAGAACTCGAAGATGCATCTTTCAATTTAGCAAATGAATCCATACCCATGGAACAGCGTATTGAAAGTTTTCAAAGCGCATTAAAAAAGGCTTATCCATTAGAAGAAAGTAAATATACAGTATCACAATTTCAAGAAATGATTAACACTTTACCTACCCCTAAAGAAATAGCCATGGCAGTTGGAGCAAAAAGCAACAAAGGGGTTATAGGTGTAAACGATACTTTAAAATCTGGCGATGTAATTGAATTAAGATTGGATATACCAGCTTACACAAATACCAATACTTGGGTTGTAACTGCACACAAAGAAGCAACAGAAAAAGCAAGAAAAGCAGCACCAGTGATTGGCTATGGCAGTACAGGTTATATAAAAAATGTCACATTCGAAAACATGGATGTTGGGAGAACCTTCCAAGTTCAAGCTGGCGATGCTCAAAAATTTCCGATGTCAACCATGAAAGGTGAGTGGGTAGATCATGATCCAAAAGAATTAGCAGAGTTAGCAAAAAAACTTATTGATGATCCTGAGTGGACACAAGTTGGATTTAACCCCAAGAAAAGTTTAACTTTCTATGAAAGAGGAACAATGAACCCTGTATTAGATGCTGAAGAAGTCATACAGGTTGGAAATTTTGTTTTAGCTAAAAAAGCTACCCTAGGTAAACCCATGGAAAACATTTATGAGGTTGGCGAAAAAGGCATGAAACTTACAATGCCAAATACAAAAGGTGTGGGGAGAGCGACAGAGGTAGGTGAAACAATACCAGCTGGAACAAAGATACCATTTTCTGGTGGCGGTCTAGTAGAAAGCATAGATATCTTCAAATGAAATTTGTGATATTATATTTTAAACACATTTAACTGGAGAACAAAATGCCAAAAGTAGGAAAGAAAAAATTTCCATACACTAAAGCTGGTTTGAAAGCTGCTTCATTAGCTAGAGGAAAGAAGAAAGGAAAAAAGAAAGTAACTAAAAGGAAATAAAATGGCTGGACCTAAAAAAAAGACGCATAAAACTAAGTCTGGAAAAATTGCTAAGAAAGGTTTGTATTACAACATAAACCAAAAGAAAAAAGCTGGCAAAAAAATGCGTAAGAAAGGAGCTAAAGGAGCGCCCACTGCTGGAGCTTTTAGAAAAGCAGCGAAGACTGCACAGAAAAAGTAATGGCTACCAAGCGCAAAGCCAAGCCGATAAGAAAAACCACTACAGGCAAAGGTGCTAATTACAGACCTACTAAGTCTGGAGCTGGGATGACCAAGAAAGGTGTAAAAGCCTATCGTAAGAAGAACCCCGGCTCGAAACTACAGACTGCTGTTACTGGTAAGGTTAAGAAAGGCAGTAAAGCTGCCAAGAGAAGAAAGTCATACTGCGCCAGATCTCTTGGTCAGCTTAAAAGAAGTTCTGCCAAAACTAGAAACAATCCTAATTCAAGAATCAGACAAGCTCGAAGAAGATGGAAGTGCTAGGATTTTTTCTTTGTGTTTCTTAAAAGCATCGATTAAATCATTATAAGCATTCACATCGAGATTTTTAATTGAACCAATTGCCTCTTTGTTCATTGTGTAATAACTATTCAAAGACTCAACTGTGTCAGCTCGATCCATAAATGTTTTTACAATTTGTGCTAGATCTCTAGCTCCAACATCTAACTCAATTTTTTCTTCAGCCATTCCTAATCCCCATCTTGTTTTGCTCACCTTGCATCAGTGTTGCCAGTTTAATTAATCCTACTTTAACTTCCACACTGGTTTCCATCACACATAGTTCATCAACTATATCTATCATCTCTTGTGTTAGTTTCATGATTCCTCGCTTTTATCTACTGGATAACAATCTACCCTTAATCCTTCATCAACAAATTTAACATCAACCTTCAATGTCTGCCCTTCTTTTAACTTTGGTGTTTCAATTGCAATTGCATTATCAATTGCTTTTTTTACCAAATCAATCCCAACTAAATTTTCCATCACACTCTCCTCTTTGATAATTTACGAAACGCAAGACCATAAGCATACTTGCTACCATCTTGCTCTTGAACTAATAACGCTCCAGCTTTATTCCAATCATGACCAAGAATCGTTACTTGGTTTTCTTTTACTAAGTGTTCCCTGAGTTGGATTAAGCAATTCCATTTCTTATCTAGCAATGGATCATCACCAACTGGCTTAATAGGTTTCTCAACTGAAGGTGCTTTCAACATTACTGCTATGTAATCTTGCACAATCTTGTTGAGTTCAGCTCTGGTCAAAAGTTTCTTGGAGCTGTTGTTGTTATATTTCTGAGCAAGATTTAATCGTTGCTCATCGTTAAGCTCTATTGCTATATTTGTTTTCATAATTCTCCTTTTTTTATTTCTTTTCCCACAATGTAATTATACTTTTGTATTAATCTATAGTCAAATTTGCGCATTTTTGCAATGTAAGTCATTGATATTTTATTTTTTTTTACAAATTTCAAAACTGAAACCCTTATAAACAGTGGCTTGCGCAAATCTTTATAAAAATAAATACAATTAAATGTAGACAAAGTTGTACTTATGTACAGAAATCGTTATTATATGTATGTGGATAGTTCAAACAAAAAAAAGGAGTCAAAAATGATAAGCATTAAATCACTAATAAACGAAATTACATCAAAGGCAGAGCTTGACGATCTAATTTCTTTCATAAACCATAGAGCAGAATCTTTAGTTCTTAGTAAAATCGCTGTCGGCATGGAAGTTTTTGTGGTTCAAAAGACTAAAAAGACTTTAGGCACTGTTACTAAGATAAACAGAACTAAAGCAGTTGTCGAATTACCCAATGGCAAGTACAGAGTTCCATTATCTATGTTGGAGGTGGCGTAATGCCAATGACAATAGCAGACATTAATAGATTGGTTGAAGCTCAACAAAAAGCTCACCACCCTGATTTCGATGGGTGGTTCCATGTCACATTACACACTTACAATATGATTAGTGGCGGTATGCAAAAATTGTATTGGCTCGATCATGATGATTCGATAAGAAAATTCTCAAGCATTGTAGAAGCGATGGAGATTTTAGAAATCATGGGTATTGAAACTAATGGTAAAACCATCGAAGAAACTCTCAAGCAATATACTGACTTAGGTTATTACTTTGAGCATGGCATAGGTATAAAAGATAAATCAGAGGAGAAAAGCTGATGGATGCATACCAAATAAAAAAAAGAATCAATCATCACGAAGTCATGCGTGATTTCTACTGTGGCAACGATAGACAAAAAAAAGTTTGGCAGAAAGAAATAAACAGAAAAAAACAATTACTCAAAAACATACAGGAGAAAAGCTGATGGCATATGGATACACAGTAAAAAATAATAAAAGATCAGAATGGTTTGTATCATACGCGAGTGCGCCACTAACTATTCCTTTTGATACAAAGCGTAAAGCATTGAGCTACATGAAAGGTAATAAAGAAACTATGGTTCTTGTGAGAAAAAGAACATGGGTAGAAAAAGATGACGAGTTGAGAGCATTCAGAACTACTCAAACTGAGCGTGATGAATTGATTATGTGGGATGCTAATAAGGGTTTAATGCTTGAGAAGGGTGATGGGTGGATGGAATGGAATGTGTCAAAAAGTTTAAATTAGAGGAGAAAAGCTGATGGCTAAAAAAGCAGTAGAACGACACAACAAAAACTTTACAGTATTCAAATACGATGAGATGGAGAAAATCAAAGACCTAGTTGATGATCTAGGTTGGGAGCATCAAAGAATGACTTCATCAGGTCAAGAGGCTTATAAAAAATTAACTGCCATGCTTGGCTGGGAGTTTGAGTCATGAAATATAAAAAAGTTCACGCTATTGCTCTAGGAAATACAGAAGAAGCAGAAGAATTAATAGATGATTTTACAAAAGTTCAGCTTGAAATTGAAGAACTGACTTACATGAAAGTCACCAAATTAAATGCACTACGAGTATTAATCAAACATTGGCAAAAAACCAAAGGAGAAAGTTATGTCTAATCCAATAGGAAAGGATCCAAGACAAACACATTTTTGTATAAGTCTAGCTAAGAGCGCACTCAGAATTGCTGGTTGTGCTTTAGGTATTTTTTACAACAGCTTGGCAATACTGGCTGTGTTTTTTATGGTAGCAGAAATACTAGGTATAGCTGAGGAAATATTTTAATATAAATAATTGTACATTTATATAAAATTGTGTATAATATCAGTGTGGAAATCAACTTAAATAAGGAGCAAAGATGAGAAACACAATGGATCGAAGTTTTTATATTCCTAAAAACTCTAAAGAAATCAAAAATGGCGATGCAGTCGCTTACACTTACAGCATGGATGGAAAACCAATTGCCATGGGATTTTATGGTAAGACTAAAAAACCAATATTCCATTACAGGTTCAAAAGTCCTGAAAACATGCAAGAGTATATAGACAAGTTCTTTGCTGACAGAAAACAGCACTTTGTAAGAAAAGCTGAAGCTCAAGCAAAAAGATTGTCAGCTGGTCAAGAAATGGCAAACAACGCTAAAGTTGGTGACATCTACAGCTCAATGTGGGGTTACGATCAAACCAACATAGACTTCTATCAAATCGTTGCCAAGAAAGGCAAGATGAGTTTCATGTTGCAAAAAATTGGCTCCATAGTTAGCAGAAATAATGGTTATGGTGCGGAGTATGTAATGCCTAACCCAGAGCATACTAAAGGTGAGCCAATGTTGAAAAGAATGACTGAGTATGGATTCAACATTAACAGTTTCGCAACTGCTTCACCATGGGATGGCAAAGAAGAAGAACAAACTGCATATGGCTGGGGACATTGAACGATAGAAGAAACAACCTTGAGAGTCAGATTGCTAAAGGTTTGGCAATCTGGACTCACAAAGATCAAGTAGATAAACTAGGTAATCCATATCTCGATCATGTTTTTCATGTAGCAAATGCAGTAAAAGAATTAGGACAAGATTATTATGTCGTTGGACTTTTGCATGATGCAGTTGAGGATTCAAAAAATAAAAAAAGTTTGATGAGTGATATCGTATTTTATTTCGACAAGAAAATAATCGAAGCAATCGTTTCAATTACAAAAAAAGATGGCGAAGATTATTTTGAAGAATACTTAAACAGAGTTGTCTCTAACAAAATCGCTCTTGCTGTTAAGACAGCAGATGCACAACATAACTTAATGAGAGTTAGATATATTACTGATAAAAAGTTAAGAAAAAAACTTGGCGATAAATATCTCAAAGCATGGAGGTACTTATCCAGAATGAACAACAGGAAGAATTATTAATAGTTGCAAATATTTGTACAAACAAATATAATCAATATGATTTTAATAACTGGAGAAAGGAATGTCACAAGTACAAGCCATAAAAAAAGAAAAAGCATATGTCGATCCATATACAGCAGAGTTATTTGCTAGTTACGAGAATGTAGGCACTGATCTTAATTTTGATGAACTGGTAGCAATTGCTGATGATTTCATTGAGATTGTAAGTAGTTACTTTACAGGTATCTCAATTGACTATGAGTCACATGATTATGCTAATTACTACATTGAAAACAATGTAATGGATTGGGAAGGTACTCAATAAAAGATCCACTTGTCACAAGGCTTATTCATAATTTATCAACAGATAAATTCTCCTTTAGCCTTTTAGAACAACTTTGGTGCAGTTGTGTGA
>Ga0115548_1001772_pt1 | contig 11449 bp, 6 predicted proteins | sample COGITO_mtgs_1004_4_FD_87187 | JGI IMG/M metagenome (GOLD analysis project Ga0115548, IMG submission 87187) | Pelagic marine microbial communities from North Sea - COGITO_mtgs_100423 | ecosystem: Environmental > Aquatic > Marine > Epipelagic | place: Germany:Helgoland, sampling site Kabeltonne...
CGGTGCTGGTGGTCTCATGCAAGGGCAGGGAAACCGAGGCTAAACTGCGTAGCGAACCGAACCTACTCGTCACCACAGACCTATCGATTTTCGATGACTTAGCCGCGGCCGTAGAGTCACTTTGTGGGCATGTCTGACCCGGGCTCTGCTATGACAGCAAGCAAGCCAGACGCGCTCTCACCTCTAGATATCGAGATTTTCGGCAGCCATTGCGTTCTGCTCGATGAACTCTCGTCTTGGGTCGACCTGATCGCCCATCAGGGTATTAAACAATTGGTCTGCGTTAATCGCGTCATCAATGGTTACCTGAAGCATACGGCGGGTCTCTGGATTCATCGTCGTATCCCAAAGCTGGTCTGGGTTCATTTCACCCAATCCCTTATACCGCTGCAGATAGTGACCCTTCATTGCATCTTGCGTGAGCCATTCGATTGCTTCAGCGAAGTTCTTAATCGGATGCGTCTTCTCTCCACGCTTGGCGTACGCCCCTTCTTCGATCAACCCGTCCAGGGTCGCGCCAAGACCTGCGAGTGCGCGATACTCACCCGACTTAAAGAAGTCGAGGCTGAAGCTGTAGCTTCGTTCGAGCCCATGTAGGCTTAACCGAACCTCTGGCAGATAAACATTACGCTCGGTATCGTGTTTGATGACGAGGGTTAAGTTAGCACTTGCTCCGGCGTGGAGCTCTGCCAGCTTTGAACGCACCAAGTCTAACCACGTGTTAGCCGAGGCTTCGCTCTGCAAATCTTCTACCGCCAGAGTAGGCGAAAAAATCATCGCTTCTAGCACTTCGGTCGGATAAAGCCGTGCGAGTCGACTAATGATCGCATAGGCATCGTTATAGCTCTTAACGAGTGACTCGAGCGCGTCTTCAGCAATACCCGGCGCCTCGGCGTTAACATGTAGGCTTGCACCCTCGAGTGCCACTTGGGTCTGGTACCCAGCCAACTCTGCTTCGTCTTTGAGATATTGCTCCTGCTTACCCTTGCGGATTTTATACAGCGGGGGCTGAGCGATAAAAATATGACCGCCGTCGACTAATTCACGCATTTGGCGGAAAAAGAAAGTGAGCAGTAGCGTGCGGATGTGCGAGCCGTCAACGTCGGCGTCGGTCATGATAATAATGCTGTGGTAGCGGAGTTTTTCGGGCTGAAATTCGTCTTTACCGATTCCGCAACCGAGCGCCTTGATTAAGGTGCCAATCTCAGCGGAACCGAGCATTTTGTCGAAGCGCGCCTTCTCAACATTAAGAATCTTGCCTTTAAGCGGCAGGATAGCCTGATTCTTGCGGTTGCGGCCTTGCTTTGCCGACCCTCCCGCAGAATCTCCCTCCACTATGTAGATTTCAGAGAGTGACGGGTCTTTTTCTTGGCAGTCTGCGAGCTTGCCCGGCAGGCCAGCGATATCGAGAGCGCCTTTTCGTCTGGTCATCTCGCGGGCTTTACGAGCAGCTTCGCGCGCACGTGCGGCATCGAGCATTTTACCGACAATTAGCTTCGCATCGTGGGGATTTTCTAGGAGATAGTCGCTAAATTTGGCAGCCATCTCTTGCTCAACGACGGTTTTAACCTCTGAAGAGACAAGCTTATCTTTGGTTTGCGAAGAGAATTTAGGGTCTGGCACTTTAACCGAGATAATTGCGGTGAGTCCTTCACGCGCATCATCACCGGATGTCGCTACCTCTTTGCCTTTTTTAGCAGCAAGCTCTTTATCAATATAGCCTTTGAGGACTCGCGTTAGCGCGGCACGGAAACCCGCGAGATGCGTGCCACCATCTTTCTGGGGAATATTGTTGGTGTAGGGAAAGATGTTTTCTACATAAGAATCATTCCACTGCAGGGCAACCTCAACAGTAATACCGTCTTCGGGGCGCTCATGGGCGAAATGGAAAATCTTGTTTACCGCAGCTTTGTTCTTATTTAAGTATTCGACAAACGCCTGAACGCCGCCTTCGTATTTAAAATGTTCTTCTTTAGCGCTTCGCTCGTCAATCAAGCGGATCGATACGCCCGCGTTGAGAAAGGCCAGTTCGCGGAGTTTTTTGGCGAGAATATCGTAGTGAAACTCGACGCTGCTAAAGGTCAGGTCTGAGGGCTTGAAATGGCATTCCGTGCCCGTTGTGCTGGTCTCGCCGACAACCGCTAGGGGTGCTTGAGGCACGCCGTGCTTATAGAGTTGCTCCCAGAGTTTGCCGTCGCGGCGAATAGTCAGCTTAAGCTCTTCGGAGAGGGCATTAACAACCGATACGCCAACACCGTGCAATCCGCCGGAAACCTTGTAGCTGTTGTCGTCAAATTTTCCGCCGGCGTGCAGCACCGTCATAATCACTTCCGCCGCAGAAACCCCTTCGCTGTGCATTTCGGTAGGTATGCCACGGCCGTTATCCGATACGCTGATAGTCTCGCCCACATGGATAACCACGCGAATCTCATCACAGTGCCCCGCAAGCGCCTCATCGATAGAGTTGTCCACAAGCTCGAACACCATATGATGCAGACCCGTGCCGTCATCGGTGTCGCCGATATACATACCAGGGCGCTTGCGCACCGCATCTAAGCCCTTGAGAACCTTGATACTATCGGAGTTATAGTCGCTGTTGTTTGCTGTGCTAGCAACACTGTTGGTTTCGTCGGTCATTCTTGGTCTCCAGGGGTAGCCCCAGGGTGTTACTTGATACTAGTGTTATCGGACAATTGGGTTGAAAATCAAGCCGTTATTCTACCATGTTCCACGTGGAACTGCGCGATTTCGCTCGGGTCGAGTGCGGCAAAAAGAGACCCTTCGGACGCAAGGGCGAGGCTTTCGAGTTCGACACAGGTGACGAAAAGCTGCGAGTCTAAGGACAACAGGGTTGAGAACACTCGAGCCCGGTTTTCGGGATCTAATTCAGAGGGTAGGTCATCGATTAAATAGAGACACTCAACGCCCAGGCTTTCGGACAAAAGCCTTCCCTGCGCGATTTTCAAGGCACTTACAAGAATCTTCTGTTGGCCCCTCGAGAGCACCTCAACCGCAGGGGTACGGTCAAGCAGCAGGAGTATGTCTGCGCGCTGAGGACCCAACTGCGTCGAACCATAGCGTCGATCGACCTCCAGAGTGCGAACAAGCTCTGCGTCAAGGTTGGCGCCCTCGGCCCACCCACGATCGTACCTGATCTCCAACGAGTCAACGTAAGACCCTTCGAGCTGAGCGTAAACCTCTTTAAACACAGGGAGAAATCTATCCAAATAGGCGCCACGCTGGGCATCGACCTTAACTGATGCCACGACAAACTCCTGATCCCAAGCCTCGAGTTGGGGTCTATCTAGGCGAGTTGCTTTCAAAAGCGCATTGCGATTAGCGAGGCACTTTCTCGAGTCGCGCCATGCGGTGAGAAAACTATGTTCCACGTGGAACACTCCCCAATCGAGAAAGCGCCGACGCGCCTTAGGCCCGCCTTCAAGAAGTTGAAACGCCGTGGAATCGATTATCTGTAGGGGGAGGGAGCGAGCTACAGACTCCCAGTTTTTCTGCGTCTCATCCTGAAGGCGAAGCAAATGCCTGCGACGCCGAGATTTACTCAACCCTATACGAAGGCCATCGGTGAGCTGAGAAAAAATAACCGCTTCATCCTTGCCATGAGTAATCAAGGGATCCAGCTTAGCGCTGCGAAAAGACCGACCCGAAGACAGCAGGTGGATACCCTCAAGCAGGCTGGTTTTACCCGAGCCATTCTCTCCGTGGAATATATTTAGTCGCGGAGACACATCGATAGCTACATCGACTAAATTCCTAAGTCCTGTCACCGTGAGCTTTTCTACTCGACTCATAGCCTTACTCGGGAACGCATAAGCGAGAAGGGAGAGGGGACAGCTGACATGACGTTAACTCTGCCGTCTATCGTTACAGCCTCATAGGCATAACAACATACATCGCATTGCTCTCATCACCCGACTCGATGAGCGCACTGTTGTTCGCGTCGAGCAGGGTTATCTTCGCCTGGCGACTGCGCAGGGTAGAGAGTACGTCAATCAGATAGCTTACGTTAAAGCCCATTTCGAGCTCGTCACCCTGATAATCCACCGCAACAACTTCTTCGGCCTCTTCTTGCTCAGGATTGTTAGCAAAAATCCGCAGTTCGCCGTTTGTAAGAACCACTCTTACGCCGCGATACTTTTCATTAGAAAGAATCGAAGCACGACTAAACCCTTGCTTGAGCGCCTGACAATCACCCAAAATCACCTTGTTACCGCCCTTCGGTAGCACACGGTTATAATCAGGGAACTTGCCGTCGACAAGCTTTGAAGTGAAGGTAAAGTCAGCAACCGCAGCGCGTATATGGTTCTGACCGAACACCAAGGTGATGTCACCCTCGTCTTCGAGAAGCCGCGCTAACTCCATCACCCCTTTTCTGGGAAGGATGAGCTGCTGAACCGAGGCTATATCGTTCTTAGATTCAAGCGTCTCCATTGCTAGGCGATGCCCATCAGTTGAGACTACACGTAAATAATCAGGCGACACCTCAAACAGCATTCCATTTAAATAGTAGCGTACGTCCTGCTGCGCCATAGCAAAGCTGGTGCTATCGATGAGCTCGCCGAGCTTTTTCTGTGGCAAGGTAAGAGAGAATGTGTCGGGTTCTTCTTCGACATTAGGAAATTCCGACGAGGGAAGCGTTACCAGAGTGAAGCGACTGCGCCCAGATTTGACTAAAAGCTTTTTCTCGTCGAGCGACACTTCTACCATTGCATCGTCAGAAAGCGACTTACAAATGTCGAGAAGTTTGCGTGCGGGAACCGTTACCGCACCATGAGTATGTGCAGTCGCGACGCGCGTGCGACCAACTAACTCAACCTCCAGATCCGTCCCAGTTAATGACAGCTCGTCGTTATTCAATACCAAAAGCACATTCGAAAGCACTGGTAACGTTTGTCGACGCTCGACGACACCGCTGACCAATTGCAACGGCTTTAAAAAAGCTTCCCGAGAAATAACAAAATGCATGTCTACTTTTCCTTGTTCAGCGCGCTCCCGCTGGGCACGCCCGTTACTGTTTGTGGAGATCTAATGCCGGGGTTAGCGGCCTAACCGGGACTAGCTCGACAGGAGCCTGAGCAAGTTATTGTAATCTTCTTCTATATCGATCGAGCTTTGCCTTAGCTTTGCGATCTGCTTGCACGCATGCATGACAGTCGTATGATCACGTCCACCGAACGCGTCGCCTATTTCAGGGAGGCTATGGTTCGTTAATTCTTTTGCAAGGCACATAGCGACCTGCCTCGGCCGCGCAACCGAACGATTACGGCGTTTCGAGAGCATGTCCGACATTTTTATTTTCGAGTACTCGGCCACCGTTCGCTGAATATTATCGATCGTTACGAGCTTATCCTGAAGCGCAAACAAGTCACGAAGCGCCTCTTTTATTAACTCAACATTGATCGCCTCGCCCTTAAAACTGGCATGCGCGATTACGCGCTTGAGTGCGCCTTCGAGTTCCCGCACATTAGAGCGAAGCCGTTGTGCAATAAACATCGCCGCATCGTTAGGCAGCGCGACGTTAACAAGCGCTGCCTTATTCATCAATATCGCCGCACGCGTCTCAAGTTCAGGCGGCTCCACCGCTACGGTAAGGCCCCATCCAAAACGCGACTTGAGGCGCTCCTCAAGCCCGTTTATTTCTTTGTGGTAGCGATCGCTGGTCAGAATAATCTGTTGGCCACCTTCGAGAAGCGCATTAAACGTATGAAAAAACTCTTCCTGTGAACGCTCTTTTCCCGCGAAAAACTGAATATCGTCGATGAGCAACGCATCGACCGACCGGTAGAAACGCTTAAACTCATTAATAGAATTAAGTTGCAGCGCGGTCACCATCGTAGCCACAAAAGTTTCCGAATGTAGATAAACGACCTTCGCATTGGGCTTTTTAGCTTTTAGGTAGTTGCCTATAGCATGCATTAAGTGAGTCTTACCTAATCCCACACCACCATAGATAAAGAGGGGGTTGTAAGCGAAGCCAGGGTTCTCGGCGACCTGCATCGCTGCTGCACGTGCTAGCTGATTAGACTTACCCTCAACAAAATTATCAAACGTATTCTCTCGATTGAGCGCGCCTTGGTGGCTAAGCTTGCCTTCGATAATCGTATCAACGCCCGACATCGCCGTCGCAGGCCTCCTATCAAACCCTCGTGAAGGAGTTGTAGATGTCAAAATTGGGCTGGCCTGACGAGGTGAAAGTAAATCTTCACTGTCAGCGCTTAGGCTGATTCTGTTATCAAGTACAGATTCTAGTTTATGTTCTCGAGACTCGGAGTAAGCCCCTGTTGTGGGAAAAGACTGAGCTTGTTGGCTGCGCGGAGTTTCTCGATTTTGCAGACTCTCGGGCGGACTCTCGGGCGCCGCCACGGCGTTAACCGCCCCCGCTGTCGCAACAACAACGCTGGGACCCTCGAAGTCGTAACCTTGACTGGTTGTCACTGATGCAAACACGTCGTCAATCTGACTAATTAGCTTGGCCTTGACCCAATCTTGAATAAAGCGGTTGGGCGCTATCAGAAGGAAAGAGAGAAATCTCGTTCCCTCGCGGTCTCGTTGCTCAGACACAGAAGGCCGTAAAGGCCGCAACCAAGTATTGTAAGCCTGAGCCGGTAGATCGTGACGTAAGGTCTCAAGACAGTCCTGCCAGATAGCGCCGGCGTCTGGCAAAGAAGGTGGTAAGTGTTCGGTAACAGCACTATGGCTGCTAATCGCACGATCATTAATAGCAGCATTTGGCGAACGATTCGTTCGATCTGTCGGTAGCGTTTGCTGTGTGCGAGACACCCTGTCGAAAATATCTGATGACACTATTAAAAGCCCCAGTTAATAGCACTAGCTTTTTAGTCAACGCACGTAGCGCGACTTCGTTGTTTTTATGATCAGCAAGTGTAGCGGCTCACAAAAGAGTTATCCACCGCTTAGAAAATATTGCCCACAGGCCGACAACCATAAAATAAGTCGGTTTAACAACAAGTTGGGTAAATTAACGAAAGCGAGATGCAGAGGAGCGCAAAAACTACACACATCTCGCTGCGCCCTTGTGGGTAAGTTACCTGTGGATAACCTGTTATTAAGCTCTGGTTTAGTGCGGTCATACACGCTCGGGTCACCATCACACACAAAAACTAGCCTCGGCAAGTCGCTTCAAAGGAGGAAGTGAAAGAGGCTTCTATCGTAGGTGCCCTGAATCAGGGGCTTTTTTGCGAAACAAGCCATTGCATCTTAACCTCAAAGGCTCTACTATTCGCGTCCTTCTGTTTTAGGGGCAGGGCTGTTTAAGAGCAACGCTGTTTTAGGGCTAGGTCTGCGCGTTTAACCTAACCGTAAGCTAAGCGCCGCGCAAAACAGAAAAAGAATTCGAACAATGACAATCTTGTTGCCTTGTTTGTTTACTCGGCTCGCGCCACGTCGCCACTTAGCCACGTAGCTCCGACGCCACTAATTATTTAGGTGTAAGTCATGAAAAGAACATTCCAACCAAGCGTTATCAAGCGCGCACGTACACACGGATTCAGGGCTCGCATGGCGACTAAAGGTGGACGCGCTGTTATCAACCGTCGCCGTGCTAAAGGCCGCGCAAAGCTATCGGCTTAAAGCTAGTTGTAGAGAGAAGCGGGAAATGCCTTTACAAAAAAAGCTCCCCGACTCTCTCATCGAAAAACTCTGTGCACTCGGTGCACTCAGTACATTCGATAGATTCGATAGACTCGATATAGCCGATACAATCCGTACATAAGACGAGTGCTTAGTGCCACGTGTTAGTGAACACCTGGCAGCTAGCGAATAGCAAGCAACGAAATAGTATAGCCACCTAAGCACATGCTTCGCAGGGAAGATCCCGCAAAGACCACCCAGACCATGGGGGCACAATGTCTACAGAAGCATTCCCAAAGACCGCGCGCCTCTTGAGTGCGAGAGACTACAAACCGGTTTTCGATCATTCTCGCTATAAAGTCTCCAACAAGCACTTTCTATTCCTAGCCACGGCCTCTCAGGCACGACGACCGCGAATTGGCCTCGTCATCGCCAAAAAACATATCCCCAAAGCAATCCAACGAAATCGTCTCAAGCGCGCATTGCGCGAAGCCTTCCGGCTACGTCAGGTTAACATCCCGCTGATAGATATAGTCGTGCTAGCACGTAAGGATGCTGATAAACTACCGCCCGTTGAGTTACGCAGTATGATAAACACGCTTATAGACGACATAATCACGCGCGAAGCACGAGACACGAAGGAAAAAGACAAGAAGGCAAGAAGAGACCCTGCATAAATGAGCCTCCTTACAAAGCGGCTAATTGAGCCACTGAATCGCGCAGTAAATAAAACACTTAGCCCTTTGTTTTTGCTGCTCATACGCTTTTATCAGCTAACCCTAAGCCAGTTCATCGGCCAACAATGTCGCTTCGCCCCGACCTGCTCACATTACACAGCAGAGGCAATTAGGATTCATGGCGCAATAAAGGGTGCTTATCTAGGCGTCAAGCGGATAAGCAAATGCCACCCATGGCATGAGGGAGGGGTGGATCTCGTTCCACCGGTAGATCAAGAACGCTAGTGCACTAACCGTACAAAGCGAAAATACTCACTAAAAGACAAGTAGACACGAATGAACTTTATACGTTTAGGCCTTTATACCGCACTCGCACTAGTCACCTACCTAATGTTACTTCAGTGGCAGGAAGACTACCCACAGACAATCGAACAGGCGAGCGGCGCCGAACCAACAACACAAGCACAATTCCCGCAAATAGCCCAAAGCGATGTACCCGCGGTCACCTCGCTCGAACCAGCGCAAGCAAGCGTGAGCGCTGATGTCCCAACTCTGCCAGGACAACCCACCGTCGCCATTACAAATCCGGCGCCTGAAACACTCGTCAATATCACCACCAGCAACTTCGTCCTTAGCATAAACACGGTAGGCGGAGACATCGAATACCTCGCGCTACCTAAATACTTAAAAGCCCTCGAACCTGGCGCTGATCCGTTTGTCATTCTTAGCAACGGCGATAGTCAAACCTACACCGCTCCAAGCGGGTTAATAGGGCGAGACGGTATCGACAGCGACAATCGCGCGCGTTATAGCGTCGCTAAAACCGACTATCAACTAAGCGCTGGTCAGCAAACGCTCGATGTCGATCTAACTCTCACCACAGACAACGGTGTCGATGTAATCAAACGATTTAGCTTTGCCGAAGACAGTTATGTTATCGATGTCAGCTATCTCATTAATAACCGCTCAGATTCTGAATGGCGCGCAAACGCTTTCGGACAAATCAAACGCAGCAATTTTGATGACCCCAGCAACGCGGGTGGTTTTGGACGCACCTATCTTGGATTCGTTTCCACCACTCTCGATGATCCCTATTACGAAATCGAATTCGATGACATCGATGACGACGGCGCCAATACCAACACCACAACAGGCGGGTGGATGGCATTCAGCCAACACTATTTTATTAGTGCATGGATAGCTAACGAGCAATCTCAAAATAACTTTACAACGCGCAAGAACAACGCCGGACAGTATTTTGGCGAATTTACCGGCGAAGCAATCACGGTCCCTGCTGGCCAAACTGCGACCTACAGCACGCGCTTCTACGCAGGGCCAAAAGACCAGTATAAGTTAGCCGAAATCTCAGAAAATTTAGATCTAACAATCGACTACAGCTTTCTCTGGTTCTTAGCCGCGCCGATTTACTGGTTACTTACACAGATCAACCAGTTCATAGGCAACTACGGATTCTCAATTATTCTCTTAACAGTGAGCGTGAAGGCTCTATTCTACAAACTCTCGGAAACCCAGTACCGGTCAATGGCAGGTATGCGCCGGGTGATGCCGAAGATGCAGAAGCTTAAAGAGAACTACGGCGACGACCGCGTAAAAATGCAGCAGGCCACCATGGAGCTGTATAAAAAAGAGAAGATCAATCCGTTTGGCGGCTGTTTGCCGATGCTCGTACAGATGCCGGTATTCATCGCACTCTACTGGGTTCTTCTCGAAAGCGTCGAGCTGCGACATGCGCCGTTTATGCTTTGGCTAACTGACCTCAGCGTCAAAGACCCCTATTTTATTCTTCCTTTACTTATGGGCGGAACGATGTTCCTACAGACATCACTAAGCCCAGCCCCTGCTGACCCTATGCAGGCGAAAGTAATGAAGCTTATGCCTATTATGATGACTGGTATTTTCCTTTGGTTTCCAGCGGGACTCGTTCTGTATTGGTTCACCAATGCGGCGCTAGGAATACTGCAACAATGGTATATCACACGCAAAATCGAAGCGCAGTACGAAGCCAAAAAGAGTTAGCTAATTTATTGCCGAAAAGCCACGTGAATCATCTCACTACCGATACCATCGCAGCGCTCGCCACAGCACCGGGTAAAAGCGGAATCTGTGTCGTGCGGGTATCGGGACCGAATTCGAGCACTGTTGCTAAACAAATTCTCGATTTCGATCCAACCCCGCGAACGGCACACCTATCAAGATTCAAAGACGAACACGGCGACATTATTGACGAAGGCATTGCGCTTTTTTTTAAAGGTCCAGCCTCTTTTACTGGCGAGGATGTGCTCGAGCTTCAGGGTCATGGCGGACCTAGTGTTCAAAAACTACTGCTAGAGCGTGTACTCAACCTAGATGTTAGGCTAGCCAATCCTGGAGAGTTTTCAGAGCGAGCTTTTCTAAACAACAAGATTGATCTAGTCCAGGCAGAAGCTATAGCCGACCTTATTGACGCTAACTCAGCCCAAGCCGCGCGATCGGCAATACGAACACTAAGCGGTGAATTCTCGAACAAAGTGAATCATTTAGTGGCCGAGCTGACCAAGATTCGCGTCAACATCGAAGCCGCTATCGACTTTAGTGATGAAGACATCGATATCATTACCGAATCTCGTGTAAGAGAAGGTCTTCGAGAAATCACCCAAACCCTTTCCCTCGCGCTCTCTCAAGCCAACCAAGGTATGTTGCTAAAGGAAGGCATGCACGTCGTTATTGCGGGTGAGCCTAATGCTGGAAAATCTAGCCTACTCAATGCACTCCTTGGGAGCGAGTCGGCTATCGTAACCTCGATAGCAGGTACTACGCGTGATCTGTTGTCAGAGCGCCTTCAGATCGAGGGTATGCCTGTACATATTACCGACACCGCTGGGCTTAGACGCAGCGACGACGTCGTCGAACAGGAAGGCATAAGGCGAGCAGGCGAAGCGGTAAGACAAAGCGACAGAATTCTCTTGGTTATAGACAGCACTGCCGTAGAAATTACCTTACAGCAACTTGTTAAAACAGACGAAGTAAACAATCACCACGAACTCTCACTGTCACTCATTCCGCAATTGTTATTAGATGAACCCGGACTCTTCGCGAAGACCCTCGTTGTGTTTAACAAGGCCGATTTAACACCTGGGGCGACAATAGGCGCTGGCACTGTCCGC
>Ga0115548_1001774_pt1 | contig 11435 bp, 10 predicted proteins | sample COGITO_mtgs_1004_4_FD_87187 | JGI IMG/M metagenome (GOLD analysis project Ga0115548, IMG submission 87187) | Pelagic marine microbial communities from North Sea - COGITO_mtgs_100423 | ecosystem: Environmental > Aquatic > Marine > Epipelagic | place: Germany:Helgoland, sampling site Kabeltonne...
CACCCCTGTATGTCTGTTTCTTTCTATTCTGTCGCCTCTACTCTGTCGCCTCTACTCTGGCATCTCCATTTCAGCCTGATTAATTAACCAGTAGCGAAAACTCTCCACGTGGGGATGAATATGCTGGTTGACGGGTGTCGCCAAAAAGAATGATTCTGAGGTGGCCACTGGCTGTTCAAACGGAGCGATTAAACGTCCGCTGTCGAGCATGTTGGCGGCCAGAGATGTGCGGCTAAGTGCAATGCCATGACCCTGTGCAGCCATTTCCATCGCTGTTACCAAGGAATCAAAATGGATACCTTGGGAAGGATCAACGGTATGACAGCCGAGTTTATTTAGCCAAAATCCCCAGCCCTCCTCATAACCAATAACGTGCAGTAGCGTGTGCTCAGCGAGTTCAGCTGCACTTTTTGGTGGTTGCTGGCTGTCGAGTAGGCTTGGGCTGCAGACCGGGATTAGTTCATCCCAGGTCAGGCGATTACTGGTAAAGCCTGGCCATAAACCTTTGCCATAGCGAATTTCTACGTCGGCATCCTTGTCGGGATCTGCCACCCAAATATTACTGGTAAAACGCAGCCCTATATCCGGAAACTGGGCGCGAAAGTCGGCCAGTCGCGGTGCCAACCACTGATTAAAGAAAACCAGATTAACCCTTACGGTTAGGGTTCTACTGCGTTCCTTACCAAAGACCTCATCGGTAACCAGAGCGAGCTTCTCAATGGATTCACGGACGCCAGGAATATAGGCGCGGCCTGAATCTGTCAGTGCCAAACCTCGGGGCAAACGTTTAAACAGCGCGCAACCAAGTTGGGCTTCCAAACCTTTGATCTGTTGGCTAATCGCCGCCTGAGTCATATGCAGTTCAGCGGCTGCCTGAGTAAAATTTAGGTGACGGGCGGCAGCTTCAAATGAGCGTAACCAGTTTAGGGGGGGCAGTCTTTTTCTCATTATTATTCTCTTACTAGCTGACTGATACTGTTATCAGGGTCGTCGATAAGACGCCCAAGTTCTTCTGCGGCGCTGGTTAACAGTGGTACATAATCCAGCAGTTCCGGCAGGCTTTTTCGAATCACTGGCCCATGGGTAAACAGGCAGGCAAAGAGCTTGCCCTTACTGTCTAGTATAGGCACTGCACAGGCCACCATGCCATCGGCAAATTCTTCATTGTCCGTGCCGACTCGGGTGTTTTTTATGCCTAGCAACTCGGTTTCCAGCGCCTTGGGATCGGTAATCGTATTTCGGGTGTACTGACCTAGAGGTAGCTTGTTAATAATGGTTAGGCGCCGCTCTTTGGGCAGCGAGCTGAGATAGAGTTTGCCGCTGGCGGTACACCAGGTTGGCGTATGGCTGCCAACCTGGAGATGTATTTGCAGAGGCCATTCGGTCTGCACGCGATCGTAGTAGATCATGTCGGTCCCGTTGGGAATGGCGATACCGCAGGTCTCGCCAATCTGCTCGGTAAGTTGGGTGAGAATGGCCTGACGCACCGCTTTAAACCGGCTGCTATAGAGTATTCCCAGAGCTATACCATGGAGGCGGTTGCCCGGTAGTATTAAGCCGCGCATGGAGGTTTGCAAATAGCCATCGGCTTCAAGTTGATTGAGCAGACGATGCATACTGGGCTTGGGAATATTCAGCTCATAGGAGAGATCGGCTGGCGACAGAGGTCGCTCAGCCTTGGCCACGGCCTCTATAATTTCCATTACTCTGGAAATAGTAGAGCCTTTCTCTCTAGACGCTGTTGTGGTTTCTTCAGGCATGGCTATGTCCCGTCTTTACTTCATTGTCGGCATCGAGAACATGGCACCTTCTCGTACACCGGCAGAGGGCCAACGTTGGGTAATGGTTTTGCGCTTGGTATAAAAACGCACCGCATCGGGGCCGTAGGCATGCAGATCGCCAAACAGTGAACGCTTCCAGCCACCAAAGCTGTGATAGGCAACGGGTACTGGCAGAGGTACATTGATGCCGACCATGCCTACCATAATATTATCGGAGAAATAGCGGGCAGCTTCACCGTCACGGGTAAAGATGCAGGTGCCATTGCCATATTCATGGTTGTTAATAATATCCATGGCTTCTTGCATGGTATTAACCCGCACCACTTGCAGTACTGGGCCAAAGATTTCTGCGGCATAGCTGTCCATGTCGACAGTGACATTGTCGATAAGTGTGCCGCCCACAAAGAAGCCGTTTTCATGACCTTCGATCTTGGGGTTACGTCCATCGACTACCACCTTGGCACCCTGCTGTTCGGCACTATCGATAAAGCCAACCACCTTTTGCTGGTGCTGCTTGGTAATCACTGGACCAAAGTCATTGCTGGCATTGGTGCAGGGACCTACTTTTAAATCTTGCATGGCGATTTGCATCTTGCTGACCAGTGCATCTGCAGCGGCATCACCCACGGCAACAGCGACTGACAGGGCCATGCAACGCTCTCCAGAGGAACCAAAGGCAGCACCCAACAACTGGGCAACCGCATTGTCCATATCGGCATCAGGCATAACGATGGCGTGGTTTTTAGCGCCGCCCAGAGCCTGACAACGCTTGCCATTGGCACTGGCGGTGCTGTAGATATATTCCGCAATGGGTGTGGATCCAACAAAGCTCACCGCCTTAACAACTTCGTGGTGGAGTAGGGCATCAACGGCTTCTTTATCGCCATTAACCACATTCATTACACCGTCGGGCAGGCCAGCTTCTTTGAGCAGGGCGGCAATAAACAGGGTTGAGCTTGGGTCGCGCTCTGAGGGTTTCAAAATAAAACAGTTGCCGCAAACAATAGCCATGGGATACATCCACAGTGGCACCATTGCGGGGAAGTTAAACGGTGTAATACCGGCAACCACACCTAAGGGTTGGAACTCACTCCAGCTGTCGATATTCGCGGCGACATTCTTGCTGTGCTCACCTTTTAATAGCTCTGGCGCGCAGCAGGCGTATTCAACATTTTCAATACCGCGCTGTAATTCACCGGCGGCATCGTGGCTGATCTTGCCATGCTCGGCGCCGATTAGGGCACAGATTTCATCGGCATTGTCTTCAAGCAATTGCTTAAATTTAAACATGACTCGGGCACGTTTAATCGGTGGGGTATCTCTCCACACAGGATAGGCAGCCTGAGCCGCCGCGATAGCCTGGCCAACAGTAGCCTCTGATGCCAAAGCAACCTGCTTGCTGACTTCGCCAGTGGCTGGGTTATAAACATCCTGAGTGCGAGTGTCAGGATCGATCATGTCGCCATTTATTAAATGTCCTACTACTTTCATTGTTGTGGCCTCAAAAATATAAGTGGATTTACCAGAGCTTTTTGTAGATCTCGATGATCTCTTCAGCGCTGGGGACCCTTGGATTATTACCCGGAGATCCAGATGCCAGTGCCTGCTCAGCCATCACTTCGAGGTTGTTAAAAAAGTGTTCGCGCTCTATACCAAACTGCTCTGGTGTTGGCACCTGTAGTTCTTCATTGATGGCGTATAACTCGGCCATCAGTTTTTTATTGGCTTGATCGGTACTGTCGCTCTCGCTGGCCACACCCATGGCGCGGGCACAGTCGGCATAGCGCTCAGCCGCAGCAGGAATACTGTACTCAGTGACCATGGGCAACAACATGGCGTTAGAGAGGCCATGAGGCACATGATAGAAGGCGCCAATAGGGCGAGACATGCCATGGACCAGCGCCACTGAGGCATTGGAAAAGGCCACACCCGCCAATGTAGAGCCGAGCATCATTTCTTCGCGAGCCTGCTGGTCAGTGCCATCGTGGAACACCTTGCGCAGATTGGGTGCCAGTAGCTTCATGGCGGCAATTGCCTGACTGTCGCTATACAGGCTGGCCTTTTTGCTGACATAGGCTTCCATGGCATGGGTGAGGGCATCAATACCTGTATCTGCGGTGGTCCTTGCAGGCAGGCTTAATGTGAGGCTGTAATCCACCAGTGCTGCGGTGGGCATAAAGCCAATACCTACGCAGAGCATTTTCTCGTCGTTGGTTTCGTCGGTAATAATGGTCACTTTGGTGCATTCAGAGCCAGTACCTGCGGTGGTGGGAATCGCAATAATAGGTAGGCCCGGTTCGGTGACGACCCGTGGGAATTTATAGTCGCGCATGACGCCACCATATTTACCCAAAATCGAAATAGCCTTGGCACTGTCGATAGGGCTGCCGCCGCCGACCGCAATAATGCTGTCATAGTTACCATTGCGCACCTGATCAACACCGGCCTGAATAGAGCTAACGGTGGGTTCTGGCACGGTGTCCTGAAAAACATCTGAGCCTATACCAGCGGCTTTAAGGCTCTCTTGCACGGCAGCCACATAGCCCAACTGCACCATCATTTTGTCGGTAATAATTAAGGGGCGCTGACATTCTAGCGCCTTAATAATATTGCCCACTTCTTTGCTGGCTCCGGCACCAACTTGCAAAATACGCGGAAGAATTATCTGTGTAGACATGTAATTACTCCTGTGTGATCGTTTCAGGTTTTCTGAAAACAGGTTCGGCATGCAAGGATTTAAATAATCCATAAGCCGCCATAATTAAAACAAAGGAGAAGGGGAGTGCCGCCACAATCGAAGCAGTTTGCAGTGCTTTTAGTCCGCCGGCATAGAGCAAAACAGCAGCGACCGCACCCACAGCAAGCCCCCAAAATATGCGCAGACGGGGAGCAGGTTCCGGCTCGCCCATGGCGATTAAGGTGCAGATCACCAGCGTTGCCGAGTCAGCACTGGTGACAAAGTAAGTCACCAACATAATGGTGCATATGCTGGCCATGATGGTGGTCAGCCAGGGGCCTAAATTCATTAAATCAATGGTTTTAAACAGGGCGGTGGTGGTGTCTTTATTGACTGCCTCAACCACGCCGCCATCGCCAAATAGCTCTATATACATGCCGGTACTGCCAAATAGGGTGATCCATAAAAGTGCCAGTCCAGTGGGGGCCAGCAGCACGCCGAGCACAAATTCGCGCAATGTGCGGCCACGGGAAATACGGGCTATAAAGACAGCGACAAAGGGTGACCAGGCAATCCACCAGCCCCAGTAGAAAATCGTCCACCAACCCTGCCATTGGCTGGTCTTGTCGGGATCAACCCAGATGCCCATTGCCGGTACGTTAATAATGTAATCAATGCTGTTGTTAAAAAGTGAGCTGAGCTGATAGCTGGTAGGGCCAAAGATTAGAAACATGAGTAGTATCAATAATGTCAGGCGCATATTGAACACACTGAGAATGCGAATGCCGAGGTTAGCACCGCTGAGCACCGAGATAGTGGCGACAACCGAAATAACGGCAATTAGAATCATCTGATTGCTGATGGCAATCTCCATGCCCATCAGATAATTAAGTCCGGCATTCATCTGCTGGGCGCCCAATCCTAGCGAAGTAGCGATACCGAATACGGTACCTATCACCGCTAATAAGTCCGCGATAAAACCAATAGGGCCATAAATTCGCTCACCAAAAATAGGGTAGAGGCTAGATCGAATAGCTAGGGGTAGACCTTTGCGGTAGGACAAATAAGCCAGAGAGAGTCCCAGCACGGCATACAGGGCCCAGCCATGAATTCCCCAGTGCATCACAGTGAGACGCATGGCGATAGTGGCGGCTTCTGGGGACATTGAGAGTGCTGGGTCTAGAAAAGGGTTGGCCTGAAAATGGGTGATGGGCTCGGCAATGCTGTAGAACAGAATACCAATACCTATGCCTGCACCAAAAAGCATTGAGAACCAGGCGAACAGACTGAACTCAGGTCGATCGCTATCTGCCCCTAATCGAATACTGCCAAAGCGGCTAAATACCAGATACAGGGACAGCAGTAAAAAACCATTCATCAGTCCGATGTAGTACCAGGATAGTTCGCTGGCAATGTAACTTTTGGCGCCGTCGTACACCGACGCGGCGTATTGTGGATCAACAATGGTAAAAATAACAAAACCTAACACTAATAGTGCAGAACCGATTGCCATAACGGGATGAGCACCGGCTAAAAAGCCACTGGTTTGGTTGGACATTGGTATTGTTCCCCTGTGATTTTATTATCTTAATTATTTTCGTATAACGAGACGAATCCTATTGTTATTCATCTAAAACCTTAGTGCAACCCTTAAAAATTAATGCCTTGATAGGGAAATATTTATGCTGTCATTAGTAAAATTAGATCTTGCCATAAATACAGTAATGGCGCGGTCTGTAGCTCGTTTATGAATAGCTCTGACATAAAAAAACAGAGGCCTTAGGCACGTTATTTATTGCTGGTCTCTCAGCAATTTGGTTTCTATGATCGCGGTTTATCAAAGTAGGCATTAACAGCGGATTAGACACTATGGAAAATCACAGTCATTTACCTCTTTCTGGGGTTCGAGTTATCGACTTCGGGCAGCAAATTGCTGGCCCCGCTGTGGCGATGGTATTAGCAGATCTGGGGGCTACGGTTATCCATATTGATCCTCCTACTGGTGCTCATTGGAAGCATCAGGCCAATGCTATTTTGAACCGCAATAAAAGCTGCCTGACCATTGATTTAAAAACCGATGAGGGCCTCGATCAAGCCATGCGGCTAATTAATGAAGCTGATGTGGTTGTGGAGTCTTTTCGCCCCGATGTGATGGCGCGACTGGGCATCGACTTTGCCAAACTCCGTGAAAGCCGCCCAGAGCTAATTACTCTGTCGATACCGGGTTTTGCCAGCAACGACCAGCTGCGCAGTCAGTGGAAAGCGACCGAGGCAGTGGTTGCCGCTACGGCGGGCGCCTTTACTGATATGGGTTTTAATCGCGTACTGATGGGTTTAAACCCATGCTTCTCGCCATTACCTCTGGCCTCTTCTTACACGATTACACTGGCGTCCAGCTCTGTAGTTATGGCACTGATGGCCCGACATAACTCTGGTTGTGGTGACCATATAGAGGTACCCGTGGTTGCCGCGATGATGGAAGGCCTGTCCTACAACTCTTACGAGGTTGTGGATCTGCCCGAGCGTTACAAGACTATGCGCGAGCTAGAAATTGAGCATCGCCGTGCCAACAATATTGAATTTGATCTCAGCTATGAAGACTTACAGGAATACTTATCCGTTTTATCGCACCTACGAATGTGCCGATGGACGCATGTTCTATGTGGTGTGCCCCTCACACCGCAACCATGCGCGCCGTTGTCTAGAAGCGCTTGGGCTCTATGATGAGTTACTGGCCGAGGGCATGCCTGAGGTTGCAGACCTGCACCTGCCTCTCAGCGAATGGGAGAGCGAAACTTCATTGGGTGTCTATCCATTGCCAAAAAGATGGGCAGATATTATTTCCACCAAAATGAAACTGGTGATGTTGACCAAGACCTCCTCAGAATGGGGCGTTATTTTTGGTGAGGGTCAGATTCCTGGCGCTCCCCACAGAACCACAAAAGAGTGGGTTAACAGCGAGCATTGCAACGATGCTGGCCTGATCGTTGAGGTGAATGATCCTGAATACGGTTTAATGAAGCAGCCGGGCCCCGTGGTCTGGTTGGAAGAGTCTGCACACAAAATGCTGGCTCCCCAAGGACGCAAGCTGGTCTCCTTTGATCAGGCTCTGGCCGAGCTTACGCTCTTGCCGAACAAGCTCGTTGTGCAAGAGATGCATTCTGATAAGTCTGATAATAATCAGGGTTGGTTAAAAGGACTGCGGATATTGGATTTAACCAATGTAATTGCCGGGCCTCATTCCAGTGCATTTTTGGCGCGTTTTGGCGCCGAGGTGACCAAGGTTGAGCCAGTCGTACCCATGTACGATCCGCTGATTGGAACCCTGTTTGCCTTTCAGGCAGACATGGGCAAGCGCAGTGCATTGATCGACATTAATTCTGAAGAGGGCCGCGAAGCCTTTAATCGGTTGGTGCGCTCGGCGGATCTGGTAGTTATCAATGCCCCAGATCGCCAGATGAAGCCTCTCGGATTAGACCACGACAGCCTGCAGGCGATTAACCCCGGCGTACTCTTTTGCCGTCTCGACTGCTTGGGCGGGCCATTGCCTGCACGTAAAACCAACTACATTGGTTACGACGATGTTATTCAGGCCAATAGCGGCATTATGAGTCGCTTTGGTGGTGTAGAGACGCCAGAAGAACATGCCCATCTGGGTACTTTGGACGTGAACTGTGGTTTTGCTGGCGGGTTAGCTATGGCCGTGGCGCTGTATCACAAGGCTAAAACCGGTCAGGTAAGCCGCGCCCGCACGTCACTTTCTGCAGTGACCAATCTCGCTCAGCTGCCCTTTTGTTTCGACTATGCTGGCCTAGAAGATTTTAACGAGCCCTCTGGTCGTCAGGCCATGGGCACTCATGCGCTATCGCACTTTTATGCGACCTCTGACGATTGGATATTCCTCGATGCAGATGACTCAGATCTGAGGGCACTAGAAAATATCGAAGGCTTGCAGGGTATTGCCATCACATTAGATATTCAGACCTTTTTGACCGTTGCCTTTCAGCAGGCATCGGCTAAAAAGTGGATGACCCGTCTGCAGGCCGCCGATATTGCCGTGGCCCAGCCACAGTCAATTGAAACATTGCGGGCAGAGAACAGCCGCATTGCCGATGGCACTGTGGGGACCGATCGCGGCAGCTTTGCATTTTCAATCTACCCAGATCACCCGAGCGGTCACCAGCTTACCCAGATCGACCACTATGCTATTCGTCCACAGAACGCGGCTATCTTTGCGGTTAGCCCCACTGAGGCTCATGGTCATTCCACAAAAGAAGTGTTGGCGGATGTGGGTTATAGCGCAGAGCAGATCGAGTCGATGTTGGCGCGAGGCATTGCTGGATTGGGCTGGGGCAAAACATTCCTGCCAGGGGATAGCATGGGTGAACCTATGCCTCTATTGGACGGGCTTGTCCGCACAGCCAATACAGAGGACGTAAGTTGGATCGATATTGAGTCGACCGATGGAGATATCTTCATCACATAGGCTGCAGTAGCCATATTCATTGTTAGTTCTATTGCCGGCGCTGATCTCAGTACTGAGATCAGCACTCAGATCAGACTCGATACGCGCTAATGCGGCGACGATTCTGACTAGCTGCTGCTGGCGTCGTCGCGAGGCTTCCTGGGCCATTTGTACGCCCTGCATTGCATCTATTCGAGATAACCGGCCAACCATAGATTGATCCAAAGACACTGGCTGGCGCGCCTCTTCGGATATTTCTTCCGAGATCTGTAATTCCTGTCTGAGACTCAGCAGCTGTTGGCGAAATATTATGAGTTGATTCTTATCCATGGTTTTTCCACTTTTTGAATTCCCAGTCTTTTATATTTTGCGCTTTTAAATCGCCGGCATTTCCTCAATGGCATAGGCCTGCTGTTCGAGCCAGGGTGCTATTTCAATAAGCTTAGGGACAATATCGTCGCCATAAATAGAGCGGCATAGGGTAGCGACTTTCTCGGGTACAGCACCCAGTTCATTAGGGCGGCAGAGCATGGTTAGATGCCGTGCATTGGCACCGTTAGCCAGCTGCATCACTCTAGTTCCCCTGAGTAATTCCGGATAACGCACCAAGCACAGTCCGGTGGTAATTGCCCAGCCCTGACCGGACTGCACAAACCGCAGTAATGTCTGGGTGCTATCCAATTCATAGGCGACATTGAGATTGATATTTAGTCGGCGTGCAATCAGGTCGGTCAATATGCCCAGACGCGAGCTTCTGGTGTAGCGGACAAAGGGCACATTTTCCGCCAGCCAGGCTGGGGTAGCTATGCCATCTTGGGCGAATTCTTCCGGCACGATCATCACAAAGGGGTCACGCAGAATAGGAAATCGCTGCAATTCTGGATGCTCGTCAATGGGGTCACTGGTGATTAATAAATCCAGATCGCGATTTAATAAATCCTGAGACAGGGGCGAGCCCAATCCAGTGCGCAGGGTTAACTTTGAGGTGAAGGGTTTTACTTGCTGCATAAACTGCAGGCCAGCGACATCGCAAAAAGAATCTATCATGCCAATATTTAGCGGCAGCATGCCGCCTTTAGAGGCCATGCGCACATCGGCCAGCATGCGCTGGGTATCATTGAGAATCTGCTGGGCATAGCCTTTGAGCACCTGACCACTGGGGGTCAGTTTAATGGGGCGTGATCTGGTGTTCACTAGCTGGGTGCCAGTTTGCAGCTCAATTTGTTTGAGGGTTTGAGAGACAGCCGACTGAGTAATACCCAGTCGCTCGGCGGCCTGAGTTAATGTGTCGGCTTCAGTAATGGCGGCAAAGATTCTAAGCGCGCCAATTTCTATGGTTTTAGTGTTTTTCATAGGAAACGAGTATAGAGGAAACTACAGGCGATCAGTTACACCTTAGCGGCAGGTGCTTTTAAACAAGAGCCCTTAATGCTGCAACACCCACCGGCCTGCCATCATATTCCACCATGGCGTCCAGCAGGCAGTCCCAGAGAAATTCTGCAGAACTGACATCCGTCAGAATATAAAAACAATGGGTACTACCCTGATCATTGCGGATAACAATGCTATTGGCTTTGGCGACCGAGGTCTGTGCAATCTCCCCGTTGGCAAACTTATGGCTGCGTAGGTCCACAGCACAGATTTTGGAGAACATCTCCGCCGCCTGGCTGCCTGTAATAGCCAACCAGCAATGGCTATCTGCTCTTGGTAGTGAATAGGTCTGAGGGTCGACCGGGGTATTATTTAATCGCTCTATTGATGCTGACTTTCCATTCAGATCGCTAAGTATTAATCGCTCTTGATGGGATAGTTTCGCCACCAGGCTGCCGTCGGTTTGTACGGTGCAGGTATTGGGTTGCTGGGGTAGATTGAGTGCCTGAGTCGCGGCCCAATCTGGCGCGCCGGCACCTTTGAAGCCTGTGCGTGGCAGCGTGGATAAATCCACCAGACCTAATATCTGTGCCTGTGTCGCTTCAGTTTGCGACCCATAATCTTTCACTAAGAGCAGGTCGCCGCTGCGCTCGAATTCCGCGCCTAGCTCAATATGGCGTCGAGACAGCTGGCTGCGGCGCGGGACCTCTGTTGGCATAATACTGCTCATTGTTATAGCTCCTGACGCAACGTGTCTGGGTCATAAAACGGCAGTTTTACAACCTCGGCAGTCACTCGCACACCGCCAGATGATTTGATAATAAATGTACTGCCCGCTGGCGTATTCTCTGGGGTGACATAGGCCAGACCAATGGGCTTTTGTAATGTTGGGGAATAGTTACAGGAGGTCACTCGCCCGGTCATCTGCTCGCCGTCCAGAATCAGATGGCTCTCTTTGGGAATAGGGGCATTTAAGTCATTGACCACAAAACCCACCAGACTGCGAAGCTGAGGTTTGTTCTCAAGTTCGGTAAGCGTTCTGCCGCCGACAAAAAATGGCTTCTTGCGACTGACGGCCCAACCCATCTGGACTTCCATGGGATTAGACATGGCGTCGGTATCCTGACCAATAATAATATGG
>Ga0115548_1001791_pt1 | contig 11407 bp, 7 predicted proteins | sample COGITO_mtgs_1004_4_FD_87187 | JGI IMG/M metagenome (GOLD analysis project Ga0115548, IMG submission 87187) | Pelagic marine microbial communities from North Sea - COGITO_mtgs_100423 | ecosystem: Environmental > Aquatic > Marine > Epipelagic | place: Germany:Helgoland, sampling site Kabeltonne...
CAGCGGAACGGACAGCCGCAGGCTGGGGGCGAAAGCCCTGAGCGTAGCCAAGCAATTCGTCTCTCTCCGCCGTTTGCCTGGAAATGCGATCAGCCACTTCTGTTTGGATCTCGGGCTTGTTAGTTGTTGAGTCTGTCGTTTGTCGCAAAATTACAGTTATTATGCGCAAAATTTAATGCTGCTTAGAGGGTTCTGTCGGATACATTTATTTTTCTACGAAAGCTATGGAGACAAATTCAATGAAACGTAAAGGTACCGCACAGCACTTAGCTCGCACCCTATTTTTGTTCGGAGCGGTTGCATGGATGTGCGGCACTGCATCGGCGGCATTTGAGGCGATCCCGATTGGGGCGGAACGAATGACGGTGGAGCCTGCGGGCTTTCGTTTTCAATTCACAGACACGACTGGCACGATCCTGGCTCCCGCTCATGCGCAGGCCGGCTTGCGACTCGATGGTCAGCCTGTGGCTGCAACTGAGGCGGGTGATCGACCAGGGCATTTCTCAGTAACGACTGCCGGCGGAGTGAAGGCGGATGTGAACGTGAAGGCTTCAGCGGGGCTGGTTTCCATTACGGTGGCTCCGAAGTCTGCGGGTGCGTGCCAGATCGATCTGAGTCTTGGCGGTCTGCCGGTGGCCTACGGTCTGGGCGATGCCGGCGGCTGGAGCGGTCACCTGAATCTGGTGACGGATAAAAAGGTACGCTATTCACTACTCAACAACGGCGGCTCGCAGCGCTGGCAAAGCTCGTTTGTTATTTTCCCCGAGAACCGATTGGCTGGGGTGGTGTTTGAAGGGAAAAAACTTTCCGTTGTTTTGGGGCCGAAAGCATACACCATGACGGCACATGCTGCGGAGCCCGTCACCTTCCATTACCTGATTGGTGATATGCAGGCGATCTACCGGAACTATCGCGCTCTGCTGGATGCGAACGGCTATCCCAATATAAAGCCAAAATTCCGTTTGTTCGAGTTGGGCTGGGAATCGTGGGCGGCGCTGGGGTATCAAACCAGTGCAGACACTTTGCTTAAATCGGTCAAAAAGTTTCAGGACCATGGCTATCCCGTCCGTTGGGCAGTGACGGGGTCCGGGTTTTGGGAAGAGGGCGGCACGACCACCGATTTTGGCCAGTTTGGCCAGAAATTCTCCGACCCGGCCGCGCTCAAAAAGGAACTGCACGAGCGGGATGTCAAATGGATGATCGGCCTGCGCACCAACTTTGTCCTGCCGGGCGGACCGCATATCCCCAAGACAAACAAGCGCGATGCCAACCTGAAAGGCAATTTCTTCAACGGCAACCCGCTCTCAACGTTGGGTGTTGAAAAAGATTACTTTGTAAAAGACCCGTCTGGGAAGCTGCTCGTGAAGACCTCGCGCTGGTTCCCTATTGTGCCGTGCTACCTTCTGGACGGACGCAAGCCCGACGCGGTCGACTGGTATGCGGATCTGTATCGCTCCTGGGATATTGATGGAATCAAAGAAGATACCATGAAGAACATCGGGTCGGATCTGCTTGATATTTTCAATGCGCCCATTGCGCGCCTTGCCGACGAGGGATCTCTGGTGATGGCCCGCTGCGGCAGCTTCAGTGCGTCCGGCACGCTACTGCGGATCAACGATACGCATGTCAAAGACATGACTAAGCGGACGCCGATTAACTATCTGCAGTATGCGGCCTGTGGTGCGCCCAACGTCTATTCGGATACAGTCGGATTCAAACAAATGAAATCCTACTCGGAGAAGGTCGTGCACCACGCCTGGCTGATGGCTCTGACTGCGGGGCTTGCGGTGGGGGAATCGCCGTTTGCCTGGAAAGCGACACAGCAGGAATTGTTTAAGCGACCGTTTGATTTTCATTATCAGTTCGGCCCCTATTTGTTCGATGCCGCCATGAAATCCCACCAGTCGGGTTTTCCATACACCATGACCCCACTTGGGATTGCGTATCCGGATGACAAATACGCTGCCGATCCGGAGCACTACCAGTGGTTGGCCGGAGAATCCCTGCTGTGTGCGCCGCTACTCAAGAATTATCAGACCGGCAAGATGGATCTCTATCTGCCCGCAGGCACCTGGTTCGACTACGACACCGGTAGGAATTATCAGGGCCCTCAGTTGTTGAAGCACTTTGCGATGCCGGCTGGGAAAACCCCTTGCTTCGTCGGTGGAGAAGGTATTTTGGTCACCCGCTCCGCAGATGACGCGCCTCTGCAGGCACACATTTATCCAGTGGATGCCCCTGCGGAACGCTTCACTTTTTATCACCCGGATGGTCAGTCGACCAGCACACTACGGTTGCGCCAGAATGGTGAGTCTGGCGTCTGGAACGCAGCAACCGGAGACGCCGTGCCTTTTAGCGTCTGTCAGAAGAGTGGTGCGCTCTCCTTTAAACTACAGCCCGATCAGGCATACGAATATGTGCCAGGAACGGTGCGCGAGAATCCAACAGCGGTGAAGCGCGTGAGTGCCAGCGATGTGCTGGATGACTTTACCGCCGTCAAAGCGACGGACGGCGAGATCAGCGATGCCTCGCGCTGGATTTCTCAGCAGCACGACCGGCCTAAGTGGCTGGTGGTGGAGTTTGAAGCTTCAGTCGAATTGTCCGGTGCCGAGGTTTATACTGGATGGGGCCGCGGACATGCGGTGCGCAATTTTAGTCTTCAGACTCAAATAGGCGGTGAGTGGGTAGATATTCCCGGTGCCACAGTTCGGGGCAATCGCACGATCGAGTGCTTAGTCGATTTTCGCGCGCCCGTCCGCACCACCGCAATTCGTTTTTATTCGCAAGACAAGGGGCTGGTCCGCTTGAAGGAGCTGAAGCTCCGCTAGATGCGGATAAATTCTGAATCTGGATATATTGGCGAACATGTGTCTCAACCAATGTAGCGAAGCGCGCTAAACGGTTTCGATCACTGCGCAACTAACTGATGCATCAAGCATTGCGCTCCCAGCAGCGTTCTGACCCACAAAGCGACTGCTGCAGGGGCGGTCCAGTTTATCGACCTCAGCGCTTTTGTTGGCGATTCGGTGAATCGCTTTCCTTTGCTTACGACGTCGCAACAGATGGTTCAAAATCAAACTGGATAAAGCTAGTCTAGTAAGCTCTCAGCCAGGTGCGGTATTTCAACGGTGTCAAGCCGGTGGCTTTCTTGAAAATGCAAATCATATACTCTGCGGAACCGTAGCCACTGGCGGCCGCAATATCGGTCATGCTCATATCGGTTTCTTTTAACAACTTCTGTGCACGCTCTAGATGAGCTTTTTGAATCTTCCGAGAGGGCGAGTATCCGAGGGCGACTTCGAAGCGACGTTCCAATGAGCGGCGAGAGACATTCACTGCCTCAGCGACATCGCCTACTTGTATGGGGCGGTGCATATGCTCGTGGATGTATTGAAGCGCCTTGGCGAGAACGGGATCTGCGATCACTTGCGTATCCGTTGAGCGTTGTATGTGTATGCCTGTTGGTTCGATCATTGTCGTTTCCTCCGGCACTTTGCCTTTAAGTAACATATCAAGCATGCGCGCGGCTTCATGGCCGATTTGCTCCGCAGGGGTGACGACTCCAGAGAGTGGCGGATCGCAGACATCACAGAGTAGGTCGTCGTAGTCGCCTGCCAGGACGGCTATCTCTTCGGGCACTGCAATGCCGGATTCGCTGCATACGTTGAGGATGTCATGACTTAGACGGGTGCCCCAGCTAAGGATTCCGATCGGCTTCGGTAAATTCTCTAGCCAGGATTTCAGTTCTTTGCGCTCTGCTTCGCGTGAGTGCGTGCTCTTATTCAATTTTTTGTGTAAGACCTGACAGGGCAGGTTTTGCATCTTCGCGCAGTTCACGAACGCCTCAGTATGTCTTTTTACATATGAGTAATTGCCCAAACCATAGTAGCCCAGATGACGGAATCCTCGCTCTGCAAAGTGCTGCACCGCGAGTTGAGCGACTTTATTATAGTCGGTTGTGACGGATGGCAGCTGACTGCCGTTCAATTGAATGCCTGAGACATTGACCACAGGCTTACCCGATGCCACTAGCTCGTTGAGTAATCGTTTGTCACTGACGCGTGCGATGATGCCATGGCCCTGCCAGTCAGGCTTTAAGTGGATGGCCTCGTTGATGCCAATCTCGTCGACTGATAATTGCCATGGACCATGCTTGAGCCCGTAATTGGCAATCCCTCGAATCACCCGTCGCCCCCAACCACTCGATGTGTCGACCAGAACAGCGATTCGATATTTGGTATACTTCATGGCGTAATATCTTAGTTTTTTTTCGTAAATGTCTAGCTTAATCACTGGATTAGTTGTGTTACCCCTTCGATCTTTCCGGTGGTCACATACGCTTAAATTAAATGTGTAATTACATATATTTGCAGTCGCCGGAGTTTGCTATCGTGTGTTTTCAGGCACGTCGAACTTACCTCACTACTCCACCAAATCACTCCTCGCTGTATTTTAATCACCGTCGGACTGATGTCGTACGCAAGCGTCTCCGCAGAGACCATTACGCATTACGATTTTGCTACAGGCCTTTTAATAACTACGGAAATTCCGAACGTAAGCTCGGGAGACTTCACTGAAGGAGCTGGTCTGGGTGCGGATGGGGGACGCTCAGGGAGCGGTCAAAACCTTTATGCCGAAACAACGACTACAGAAAACACTCTAAGTGGTGACATCTCTGGGGATGATTGTTTCTCCTCACAGCTTACCATGGGGTTGAATTTCCAGCCGGTCGATTTTTCATAATTTAAATGCGCAAATTCGTATATATTTGATCCTTGGATTTTATTAGTATTATACCCCCCCCAAAAAAAAAGATTACCTATATAAATGACAGTTTTTTCTACAATTAAAGTAATGGGGATGCTCACTAAAATCTGCGCGCTGGCAACGTTGTCTGTTTTTTTTGTGAGCTGTAAGTCGACCGGTCCCAAAGCACATAGCTCGTTGGTGGTGGCAAACAGTATCGGCATGCCGATGCGTTACATTGAGGCGGGTACCTTTATGATGGGCTCAACGTCTAAGCTGGCGGCCAGTGATGAGTATCCCATTCTGAAGACGACCATCGATCACCCTTTCTACATCGGTGTGTATTAGGTGACGCGTGCGGATTGGATTGCTGTGATGGGCGGGATGGACGCTGATGCTGCGCACGAAAAACATGACGTTTATGCCGACGCCCCCGCTGCGAAGTCGAAGTCGCCGCGGCACCCGATAGATAACGTCTCGTGGCTGGAGGCCAAGGAGTTCTGTCAACGGCTGTCGGAACAGGAAGGCAAGACGTATCGTCTGCCGACGGAGGCGGAGTGGGAATATGCCTGCCGGGCCGGATCGACGACGGATTTTTACTGGGGGGATACGTTTAATTTGCGCTACGCCTGGGCGGATGAAAACAGCGAGAGCCACTCGCATCCTGTGGGCCAGAAACTCCCCAATGCCTGGGGACTGTATGATATGGCAGGGAATCAAATGGAATGGTGCGAAAATATCTACAAGTATAAGCGGGCAGGTACAGCGCAAAAAAACATCCGAGGGGAGGATGAATTTAAGTTGATCAAGGGAGGCGGGTGGACATTTCTCGGCAAGTATTGCCGATCTGCACGACGGCTTCGTGATCACCAGAGCGTAAGGGAATCTAAGTATGGATTTCGAGTCGTTTGTTTAACGGATAAACGCTATGACAATGAATTTTTTAGTGAGTCTCACAAAGGGGATGAAAAAGGTAAGCTGTAAAGCTAACCGTAATTAATTAGGTAATTTATGAAAAAATCGAAAACGTTAAAAAGGAGGTTATTTGCAGCACTTATGCTGGCGGTGATACACCTGGCACCACAAACTGCTAATGCAGCAGCAGAGAAGTTACCCTATTTGATCTACGAAGGGGTGAACACCGACATGACGGTGTTGTGGCAAATGACAACCGCGGAGTCTTGCACTATAAAATGGGGGCCGGACACTAATTATACCACGGGTAGTTTCACTACGACGGAATATGGGGACGATCATCAGCATAAATACAGCATCCCGAATCTGACCCCCGGAACGAATTATTGCTTGAATGAGCAGACCTCCTATCTGGAAGAACAGCTCAGGAACTGTTCTGCCAAATGGAAAATTGTTACCTGTCACCATTCTGTATTTTCGCCGGCCAGGAAACGCAACTTCCAGTTTGGGCGGGATGAGTGGAAGCCTCTATTCGATAAATACGGGGTTGATCTTGTGCTCAATGGGCATGATCACACCTACGCCCGCGGTCATGTCCCTGTGCGATCTGCCGCCGAGAGCGATGTCGGGAATCTTGGAACTGTTTACGTGACCTCTGTCAGTGGTCCGAAACAATACAGGTTCAGTCGTGAGCAAATGGAAAGCTACGCAGATGAAGGTTATCAGTTGGACCAACCAGCAAATCTAAAACAGTTTTTCCAGGTGATTAACATCGAGAATGATACGCTGACTTATGTGGCCTATACGGTCTTGGGAGACGAGTATGATCGGGCTGTGATCAGCAAGGATTTCGGGACGGGCACGAAAAAACTCAGAAAGGAAAGTGAGTAGCCTCTGCACAGGATCATGTTCTTGAAAACCCGGCCGCTCTTTTTAGGAGTGATTTGCGAAGACATTTGTGCCAGCCATGACCTGATCTACAGTATGATTGGACCAGTGCATCCAGGTGGCAAAGCGCCCTCGTTGAATTTTCGCTACGGATAGGCTTTACTCGAAGTGTTTGCCCTTAGTGTATTGGATTATCCTTTGACCGATCGTCGGTAGGCGGCCGGAGAGCAGCCCTGAGTCTTTTTGAAGATGCGGCTGAAATAGTAGGGGTCGTCATAGCCGAGCTGGCTTGCGATTTCACGGATACTTGAATCGGTCTCATCCAGCAGTTCGCAGGCTTTGCGGATTTTTAGCTGAATGAAGTAAGCCATGGGGGATTGGTTGGTGCGTTGCCGGAATAACCTAGTAAAATAGGGTAGGGATTGCCCCGAATGTGCGGCCATCTCATCTAGTGTAAGCGGCATGTGGAGGTGCTGCTCCATAAATGCCAGTGTCGACACGACCCGCTTTTCTGCGGATTGACGCTGTGCCCCGGGGAAGCCTTGGTGGAGTTTGGCTAGGCTGAACAGGCGCAGCAGTTCGCTGGTCATCGCCAGCAATCCAGCGTCGGAATAGTGGTAGTTCAGGCAGGCGTACACGTTTTCGAAGGCGTCGCGCATGATGCGGGTATCGGGCACGTAGAGGAATGGATTTTGCACGGTGAGTTTGAGACTGTCCGAGAGCGCCTGAGTGTGCGCTCCGGTGAAATGTATCCAGCAGATCGACCATGGGTCTTTCTGATCCGCCTGGTAGATATGCGGGGTGCTGGGTGGGATGATTACGAATTGCCCGGGATGAATTTTTTGAATGGTATTGTCTATTTCGATTAAGCCTCGACCGCTGAGGCAATAGATCAGCACGGCGGCCGCTATGCCGTGCTGTCGTTCGACGTAGTGATGGGCGGCGGAGGCGTAGGCACCGATGTCGGTAACATATAGATTGCTGACTATTGGCATCGAACGGCAGCGTTCGACCACAGTCGGTGGGAGCACCACTAATCGCTGCTTTGGGAAGCCTTCTTTAATGCGTTTTTCGTGGATCGTTGGCATGTCGGTTTCTTCTGATGATTAGGATCGGATAGTCCATTATTGAGTAGCGAATATGCCATTCACGCAATGACTGAATTGTACTAAACTATGCGAGGCTCATGAGGCTGGGCGTAGCATTTCAATCGAACGCATTAATTATGAAGCAGACCGTAGAAGCATCACGTGAACAACTCGTCATTCCGACCTATGGACTGGGGGCTCCGGAAAAGAATCCGCTCTTTTTTGAGAAGCGCGTCTACCAGGGGTCTTGCGGTAAGGTCTATCCCGTTCCCTTTATTGATAAGGTGTTCGATACGCCTGAACCTCAGAGATACGATTCGGTGAGGTTGGAGAATGAGTATGTCCGCCTGGTGATGCTGCCCGAAATCGGCGGCCGCATTTTTCTGGGGCAGGACAAGGTCAACGAGGACTACGATTTTTTTTACCGTCAGGATGTGATCAAGCCGGCATTGGTCGGTCTGGCGGGGCCGTGGATTTCCGGGGGCGTCGAGTTCAACTGGCCGCAACATCACCGCCCTGGCACCTATATGCCGACCGATGTGCATTTGGAGGAAGGGGCCGACGGCTCGCAAACGGTATGGATGTCTGAGCATGATCCGCTCAATCGCTTGAAAGGAATGCATGGAATTCGCATGCATCTCGGCAGTGCCTTGGTTGAGCTCAAGGCACGCCTGTTCAATCGAACCCCTTATACGCAGACCTTTCTGTGGTGGGCCAATGTCGCCGCCAAGGTGCACGATCATTATCAAAGCTTCTTCCCTGCGGATGTGCATTATGTCGCGGATCATGCGGTGCGTGCGCAGAGCGGCTTTCCGATCGCCAACAACGATTACTACGGCGTCGATTATGCTGCCAAACCGGGGGCGAACGACCTGAGCTGGTATAAGAATATCGAGGTGCCGACCAGCTACATGGTCTGTGATACGGCCTTCAATTTTTTTGGTGGCTATGACTATGACGCGGAGGGTGGATTTATCCATGTGGCCAATAAGCATGTCGCACCGGGCAAGAAGCAATGGACCTGGGGCAATCATGAATTCGGATGGGCCTGGGATCGCGAGCTGACTGACGACAACGGGCCCTACGTTGAATTGATGGCCGGCGTTTACACCGATAACCAACCGGACTTTAGCTACCTGGCGCCGGGCGAAACAAAGACCTTTTCACAGTTCTGGTGGCCTTATAAAAAAATCGGCCCAGTGCAGAATGCGACGAAAGATGCTGCGGTGCGCCTCGTCTTGAACGAGGATGGTTCGCTGGATCTGGGAGCCGTGGTATCCAGCGAGTTTAAGGGCGCGCGCATCCTATTGACGGATGGTGATCAGGTGCTGATCGATGAGCGCGTGGATTTGTCGCCCGATACGCCGTGGCAGAATCAGACGTTGAAGTTTGCAGGTGACGCGATCCACACGCTGGAAATGTCAGTCGAAGGTCTGGTGTCGTATCGGCCGGTGGATGTGGCGAAATTGGAGCGCAAACGCGAGGTGGCGACCGAGCCGCCCATGCCCGATGCTATCGAGACGCTAGAAGAGCTGTATTTGACTGCCGAGCACTTGGAGCAATACCGCCACCCGACGCGTTATCCTGAAATTTATTGGGATGAAATTCTACGCCGTGATCCGCTGGATGTGCGCACCAATATCGCCTATGGTCGTCGTAAGCTCAATCAAGGCCTGCTCGATGACGCTGCGGAATACTTTGAAAAGGCAATCGAGCGCCTGACCTGTCGTCACCCGAATCCTTATACCGGAGAGGCGCACTATTACCTTGGGCTGACGCGTCGTTTTCAGAATCGCTTCACTGAGGCCTATGGCTTGCTTTATAAGTCTACTTGGAATGCCGCATGGCGCTCAGCCGCATACTATGAACTGGCACTGCTTGATTGCCGTCAGGGCGATTTCGAAACCGCGCTGCAGCATTGTGAAGATGTACTGGATACCAACCGCCAGAACAACAAGGCACAGGTGCTCAAGGCACTGGTGTTGGGTAAGCTGGGTCGCGATGGCTCGCAGGTGCTGGCCGATCTGCTGGCGGTCGATCCGCTGGATCATTGGGCGCGTCATGCTTCGGGCGATGTGGATGCCTTCCTCGCCAAAAGCCGCAATGATGCACAGACCGTGTTGGATATCGTTTACGATTATGTCGATGCCGGGTTCTGCGGGGAGGCAATCGGCTTGTTGGAATTACACCATCGCAGTGCAGCGCACGAAGTGGCGGTGCCCAATCCGCTCGAAAGGTCTCAGTTAACGCACTATGCCCTGGCGTGGCTGAGTGGCAGTGCAGAGTTGCTTGAACAGGCCCGTGCGCTGGGGAGCGATTATTGCTTTCCCTCACGCCTACACGATCAGTTGATGCTGGAGTGGGCTCTGGAGCAGCCGGGCGCAGACCGCAACGCGGCCTATGGGCTCGGTAATTATTACTTCGACAAGAAGCGTCATGAAGATGCGATCACTTGTTGGGAACGCGCGCAGGCGGCGGATTCGACCTTTGCAACGGTGCATCGGAATCTCGGGATTGCGTATTGGAATGTGCGCCGCGACGCTGAGGCGGCACGCTCTGCCTATCTACAGGCGGTGAAGCACGACCCGACTGACGCGCGTCTCTTCGCTGAATTGGATCAGCTGCGCGGCAAGTTGGGAGATGCGGCTGAGACACGTTTGGAAACACTCCTTAGCAAGCCTAAGCTCGTTCAGGAACGCGATGATTGCACCGTTTCTTTGGCCGAGCTTTACAATGAAACAGGCGCACCACAAGCAGCACTCGACACATTACTGGCACGCCGTTTTCACCCGTGGGAAGGCGGAGAAGGGAAGGTCCTGCGCCAATACACCAGCGCGCATCTGTTGTTAGGCCAACAGAGACTGGATGCCGGTAATGCGACAGCCGCACTGCAACATTTTGAGCAGGCGATGCAGCCGCCGGAGAATTTGGCCGAGGCCTATCATTTGCTGCAGGCCAAGGCGGATGTCAGCTATTGGACCGGCAAGGCGCTGCGTGCGCTGGGTCGCGAGGACGAGGCTGTGGTACAGTTTGAAGCGAGTGCCAACCAGGCAGGGGACTTTCAGTCGATGGCGGTTACGGAGCATTCGGAACTCTCCTATTTCCGCGGCTTGTCCCTAATTGAATTGGGCCGCGCGGCTGAGGCGCAGGCTTTGTTCGAGGGATTCAAGCGCTTTGCTGAGGACGAACTGAAGGGGGCGGCCAAGATTGATTACTTCGCGACGTCCTTGCCGTTGCTGCTCGTGTTCGAAGAGGATCTCGACCAGGCGAAGCAGGCACATGCCAATACACTGCTCGGTCTTGCTGAGCAGGGACTCGCTTTGGTCAAGCACCAGTAGGATCGGCCAGGTAAGCGAAGCGCGCTTTGAGCAGTCATGAAAGGAAAAAGCCTTACACTTGAATCCGCCGAACTAAAGTTGGTGTTCGAGCCTGAGCAAGGTGGCAAGTGGCGCTCCTTGCGCGACCGGCGCAGCGGGCGTGAATGGTTTTGGCGCAATCCGCACCTCGGGGTGAGCCCGATCCGCTACGGCGATTCCTTTATCGCGCAGCACGACACGGGTGGCTGGGATGAAATCTTCCCCTCGGTTGCGCCCTGCGGCAAGGTCCCGGATCATGGCGATCTGGTGCAGTTGCCCTGGCAGGTCGACGAGCAGTCCGACACCCGGCTGGCGATGTCGCTGCAGGGGCGTTGCTTTCCCTTTCGTTTCGAGCGTACGGTGGTGTTGGATGGCGCAAGCATCCGCTGTGACTATCGCTTGAAAAATACCGGC
>Ga0115548_1001804_pt1 | contig 11379 bp, 9 predicted proteins | sample COGITO_mtgs_1004_4_FD_87187 | JGI IMG/M metagenome (GOLD analysis project Ga0115548, IMG submission 87187) | Pelagic marine microbial communities from North Sea - COGITO_mtgs_100423 | ecosystem: Environmental > Aquatic > Marine > Epipelagic | place: Germany:Helgoland, sampling site Kabeltonne...
ATCCTGACATGGCTTTGGAACCGACTCTATAACGGCATCGAAGTCAGCCATCTAGAGCGCGTACGCGCCGTCTCCGATAGCACTGAGATCGTCTATGTGCCGTGTCATCGAAGCCATATCGATTACCTATTACTGTCCTACGTGCTCTATCACAACGGTTTAGCTCTGCCGCATATTGCCGCCGGCATCAACCTCAACCTGTTTCTCGTGGGCCCACTCTTGCGACGCGCCGGCGCGTTTTTTATGCGTCGTAGCTTCAAAGAGGACCTGCTTTATAAGGCAGTCTTCGACGAATACATTCACTTACTTTTATCGAAAGGCTACAGCCTAGAATACTTTGTCGAAGGGGGCCGCAGTCGAACAGGCGGTATGCTGACGCCTCGACCTGGCATGATCAACATGACCTTAAGGGGATACTACCGAGATCATCATCGAGACATACAGTTTGTTCCAGTCTACTTCTCCTACGAGCGCGTTCTGGAAATCAGCAGCTATCTGGATGAACGCAAAGGCCTTCAAAAAAAGACCGAGTCCTTACGCGACCTCTTCGGCGTGTTTCGCTATTTTAAACTCGATTTTGGCCAGGTCTCGGTTAATTTCGGCGAACCCATTTCTCTTGAGCAGTTTTTGTCTATGCGAGTGGACTCGGACTTGGAAATGATCGAGCCCGACAAGCACAAAGCCATTTGTCGCGAGCTCGGACATCACATTGTTCAAGGCATCAATGCCGCTATACCGGTTAACCCAACTCAGATATTAGCAACCTTGTTTGTGCATGCGGGTCATCTCGAGATTCCTGAAGAAAGACTTCGCCGCCAACTTCGGTTGGCGGCCACCCTCATTGAGGCCGATCAAATCTCCTCAATTTTTGACCAATCCGATGCGCAAATAATCGACTACTTTTTATCAACCTCTGGCGCCGAACGACAGCTCAGGGACGGTGAGCCGATGATTACCATTACGCCCGGCGGACTCATTGATATGCGCTATTACAGCAATAGCGTCACGCACCTTTTCGTTTTACCGAGCCTCATTGCCAATCGTTTAATCCAAGAACCGATGATTGACCCTGAGCCGTTTTTTGATCAGCTTACAGTGCTTGCGCCCCTGCTCAACGCAATTTGTTTCTCCAAGCTTGCGCCTAGCGCTGAACGCATCAATGAACTGCTTGAGATCTTCGATTATAAAACCGAGGGCCAGCAAGTGCCTTCGGCGCGCGTTGACAGCCCCTTGGCCTCTGATCTAATTCAAATCGCCGGTATTATCGAGCCCGCCCTAAAGCAAATCGCCTTAGCTTGCGCGCTACTCAAGGTTAAACCCGACTTACTGGACGATCTCGCTACAATCAATGAACGCATCAAAACCCTGACAATCACGACGACCGCCTTCAACCCAGAGGATTTGATCTTGACTGAACGACTAATTCAGATGCTTAGCCAGACTCAGCCGATCAATGATAGGAAGACGCAGGACAATGCGAATTGGATTAAGCCCCAGGCGGCGCTCGCCACTCTAATCAGCGAGGCGGGTCAAACCGATCTGCAGCACCTGGCACTAGACTTGATTAAAGAAAACATCCAATCGGCTGCTACGACCGGTTAGCTGAAACACAGGGCGAGGCGCGTTAACCAAAGGTGCTCGGTCGAGGCGAGGCCGTTTAACAATCGTACGCCGAATACCCAGTGCCTGGGCTGCCGCTAAAAACGGCTGGAGTTCAGCGCCTTGGCCTAAAAACGCCTGCAACATCTGCATATTTCCGGGCGGCAGCGCAGACTTCTTTTTCTCTTCAAACATCGGGTCTACCAAGGCCGCATCAAACCCTTTTGCTGGCAGAAAGGGTGAGGTGCTATCCCAATGGTGTATTGCCAAACGGGCCACCACCGGCTGCAATTCGTCATCTTGCGCCGCCCGCTTAAGCGCATCCTTAACCAACAAAAAGACTGTTTTAGAACGCTCAAGCATCATCACATGATGTCCGTAGGACGCCAATATCAACGCATCAATACCAAGTCCTGCGGTCATATCAAGCACTCGGGCACCCGGCTTTTCTTTCACTGCGCGAATCAAGAGCTCGCCCTTGGATGAAATTTTTTTCTGGCGGAGTCTTAATGAGGGACTGCCGTAGTCGACGGTCAGCGGTGGTTTTTGGCCATAGTGATCAACCAGAGCAAGTCCGGTTGGGAGGGCCTTTAATCCATAACGCATCTAGGAACGAGACTTCTGAGCAACGGTTTCGCGAACATAAAGGGGGGCCGCCTCAAGCGCTGAAACGACCTCCCCAGCAGCAAGCATCGCCTCCGCGATCTGTAATAGGTTGTGAACATCCGGCGACGTAATGTCGATGACACCTTGGGGTTGAGGCGATAGTGCTTTCAGTAAAAAAACCCCATCGCCCGCAAGAGACCAAGAGGCTAAGTCATGATTGGTTAACATGGCCGTGGTGTAGACTTCAGCCTGCCCGATAAGACGAGGCACCAATCCATCACACCCGTCATAAAAAGCACCATAAAGCTCTTCTTCACGTGCGTGCATTGTAACCAATACCCGGGCAACCTGAGCTTGCTGACCCGCCGCCCGGGCAACAATCGCCATGGTTGGAACGGGGATGACCGGCAGACTAAGACCATAAGCAAGGCCTTGAATGACGCCAACAGCGATTCTCAATCCCGTAAACGATCCAGGTCCCTGACTGAACGCCAGAGCTTGAATGGATTTTAAGCTTTCACCTTCTTCGCGTAAAAACTGCAGGAGTTGAGGCAAAATCTGGCGTGAGTGCCGAAGATCATTGCTGAACAGGCGACTTCGAACGTCTCCTTTGCAAATAAGGCCCAGCTTTAAATCACGGCCGGTGGTATCGAGTCCTAAAATCATCGTCTTTTATCCATAAAGTCTAGGGCGTCTGATGCACTCTGCGTCCATCTAAACTCAGGCAAGCTGGCTTGCAGTAAACCGGAGTAACTCGCATTCCAAAAACGCGGATCTCCGATGATAAAAATACCTTGATCACATTCTTTTCGGATCAATCGGCCAAAACCTTGCCTTAATTTTAGTGCGCAGTCTGGCAAAATATAGTCAGAAAAGAAATCCAAACCGGCCGATTGGCACGCCTTCCGCCGCGCAATCAACCTCGGATCATCCGGCGTTAGGAACGGTAATTTATCGATCACCAAACACTCAACGCCCGCACCGTTGAAGTCAACGCCCTGCCAAAAACTACTCGTTCCCAGCAAAAAACCATGGGTCACTTTTTTGAAATCTTGAACCAGCCGCTGACGCGGGCGTTCACCTTGAATAAATATCTCACCTGGGTAGGACGTCGCCAGATAACTCGCAGCACTCGCGAGCGCTCGGTGCGAGGTGAACAGCATCAGCGTTTTTAGCGGGCGCAGCGCCTTTAAATCCTCTAACAATGCTGGTATGAACGCGGGATGATCCGGCGCCAGCTGCTGCGAGGTTTGGAAGCCCATAACTTGCTTAGAATAAGAAAAAGCATTCGCGACCTTGATCGCTTTGCGAGCGTCATAGCCGATCTGTCGGCTAATAAACGCAAAGGAACCATTCACGCTGAGCGTTGCTGATACGAATATTTTTGGCGCCAGGGTCGTTAAGACATCCGCCATGGCCTCATCCGTTGCCGCCACAACGCTGCGGAACGCAGCGCCACCCCGGGCGTCCTCCTCCCACCAATAACTTTGTGCATCCTCTTCAACATCGGCTGCGAGCGCGAGCAGTTGATCCATTCGCCAAGCGAGGTTTTGATGCGCATCGCGCAGTATTTTCCCATGATTCAACCTTGATTCTAAAACACGCGTCAGCCGAGCAAGCAGCAACTCCAACTCATCGATCTGCCCCAGCACCCTCGCTTTTACCACCGGTTCTGAGAAGGCGCGTCCGCCAATCGACTCATAGGCCCTTTCAAAACGCACTTTTTCTCGACCGAGCAACACCGCCCAATCACCAAGCACCGCGTCATATTGCTGCGGGTCTGCATTGATCCGGCCTAGGGTGATCGCAAGTTCCCGCATCCAATTAAAACTAAAAGCAAACTGCTTGCTCTCACGCAGGAGTCTCAGGAATTGATCAGCTTCATCAATTAATTGCACATCCATCTTATCGATCACATCAACCAGGTCATCGCTTGGGTTTTCATATCTAGACATGAGCAACTGATGATTCACAATCACCACGTCAGCCAGGTCGGCCGCCTTACGAGCGTTATAAAGCGGGCACTGATCGAAGTTTGGACAAAGCCGCTTCTGGCACTCTTCAGCGGTTGCCGTGATCAAGGGCGTCAAATCAGCGCTTAGGACTTCGAGTTCAGATAAGTCACCCGTATGGGTCCGGGTCGACCAAGCCTTTATTGCGGAAACCGCCACAAGCGCGTCGGCGGACAGCTCCTTGGTAGGCGACTCAAACAACTGCCCAAACTTGAAAGGACAAAGATAATTACGCCTGCCTTTCAGCACCGCCACCTTTTTAGCCGATGCTAAAACCGTTCGTGCGATCGAAAGATCCTCGTAAAAAATTTGATCTTGTAACAGTTTGGTATAGGTCGAGATGAGCACACGCTTGTTAGACAACAGAACGGGCATTAAATAGCCAAGGCTCTTCCCAATACCGGTCTCGGCTTCGATGACCGAGTCACCTGACTGCTGCAGAGACGCCTCGATGGCCTGCGCGAATTCAATTTGCCCGGCTCGCGAACGAAAAGACGGCAGGGTTTGACTCATCAATCCCACTGGGGAGAATAGCGCTTTGAGTTGGTGATCAGACATAGCCATCGAACTAACCAAAGTTTGCGCTTATGCTGGCCTCTTATCCTAGGAATTACAAACGATGAACAGTGCGTTTTCGACCATCATACTTGCCGGCGGGAAAGGCCAGCGATTGGGTGGGCAGGATAAAGGTCTCGTGCCCTATCAGGGTCATCCCCTTATCCATCGCAGCGTTGGATTAGCGCGCCAATGCAGTAACGCGATTATCATCAGCGCCAATCGAAATGTCGCAAGATATGAAGCCTTTGCCGAGTCGGTCGTTCAAGACAACACGCCAAACTATGGTGGCCCTTTATTGGGCATTCAAGCCTGTGCCAACAGGGTTTTAACAAATTACACATTGATCATGGCCTGCGACCTACCGAGACTGACGATTGATCTAGTACAACCCTTACAAAGCGCTTTGCTGGATCAGGGGCCCCAACTCGATGCGGTCGTTTATCGGCAAAATGGCTTTTTACAGTGCGGGTTGGTTGCAATCAGAACAGCCGCACTCGCCTCAATCGATTCTGAACTGGAACATGGCCAACGCTCGATAAAAAGATGGCTAGAATCGTTATCGCTTTTAGTGCTCGACAGTGATGACGCATACGCGTTCACGAACTTTAATACCCCAAACAGCTTCACAACCGCGTTGTAACCTAAAGCGAGATGGCCCACTGCAAACGACGAACCAATTGTAAAGTGCGGGGTAAGCGGTCCCCTTCCTGCACCTCGGCAAGCCATCACTGCAACACCGATTTAAACGCGGCCGCGCGCTAACTTTTTTCAGGCAATAAAAAAGCCCTATAAAAGGGCTTTTTTATTGTCCAGCGCATTGATAAGCGCTGATGGTTTTGACACCTACTTCTTTTTCTTAGCAGCCGCTTTCTTAGGAGCGGCTTTCTTAGCAGCAGCCTTCTTAGGAGCAGCTTTCTTAGCAGCCGCCTTCTTAGGCGCGGCTTTCTTAGCAGCCGCTTTCTTAGGAGCAGCTTTCTTAGCAGCCGCTTTCTTTGGTGCTGCTTTTTTAGGCGCCGCTTTCTTAGCGACTACTTTTTTAGCAACGACTTTTTTCGCAACTGCTTTCTTAGCAGCAGGCTTTTTCTTTGCAGCAGGTTTCTTTTTTGCGACCACAGTTAATACTCCTTTAGTGACTTTTACTTTTAAGACTCACTCATTTTAGCTATGAAGCATCTCCTCGGCATAACTCAGAATCATAGCGTAATTCAGAGCTGGGGTAACATCGATGCGCTGGGGTCAAGTTTAGAAAATTCTCTCCACTTTGCACACCTTTTTTTTAAAAGAAAAACACAACAAAAATCGACCCTAATTTGTTCACCGGTGTTCTTAGCCGAGCCCTAAAGCGCCTTAAGTGTTTTTTGAACCATAGACTTAATTTCGTCGGTGGTCCCTTGTCCATCGATCATCGCGTATTGCGCGCCGGTTTGGGCTGTGAGGGATTTATAAAACGCGACCAGCGGTGCGGTTTGATCGAGATAAACCCGAAGACGATCCCGAATCGTTTCTTCTTGATCGTCATCTCGCTGAACAAGGGCCTCGCCTGTTTCATCGTCGATGTTCGCGGTTTTAGGCGGATGATATAAAACATGATAGGTCCGACCAGAACCGGGATGAACGCGGCGCCCACTCAAACGCTTTATAATTTCCTCATCCGGCACCGTGATCTCGATCACATAATCAATTTCTACACCGGCATTTTTTAACGCTTCCGCCTGAGGAATCGTTCGAGGAAATCCATCGAACAAAAAGCCCTCTCGGCAATCGTCTTGTTGCAAACGCGCTTTCACTAAATTGATTATGATGTCATCGGTCACTAATTCACCACGATCCATCACCCCCTTCACTTCAAGTCCCAAGGGCGTTTGATCCTTAATCGCCTGCCTTAACATGTCGCCGGTTGAAATTTGGGGAATGCCATAGGCTTCAGTAATGAACTGCGCCTGCGTTCCCTTGCCAACCCCTGGCGCACCTAACAAGATTAATCGCATAAAATTCCCTTACCCTTTTTAACTTTATTTTTAACTTGTGAATCGACGTGCCGACACAACATTCGGAATCTTTTGCATCATTTCTAAAACCTTAATCAAGGTTTTCAAAGATTCAACTTCAATCGTCATATCAATATCAACGCGCTGAGCAACCTGGTCCGTAACAGAATGTAACCTAATCACGTTTATGGCTTCTTTGACAAACAACGCGGTTATATCAAACAGAAGACCAGACCGATCATAGGCTTCAACTTTTAAGTCCACGGAAAAGACGGCTTGTGCACCCTCTTGCCAAGACAATCGCATCAACCGACCGTAAGCATCGCCCTGAAGCACCTCGACGCATTCTTGAACGTGCACGCCAACAATACCCGTGTCACTGATAATACCCGCGATAGAATCTCCAAGCACTGGATTACAACACTTTGCGATTTCATGCGCTCGACCGCCCAGGCCTTTAATTAATCTGGGCGCGAGATCCGTATCAAAGCCAAGGGGAAGCTGAGAAGACTTACGGATATCCAATTCATTAACAGCTACCCATTCAGCGACATCTGACAACTGAAGGTCACCTCGGCCAAGGGCGACCAAGAATTCCTCCTCATCTGAAAAACCAAAAGCGGCACCAATCAAAACTTTCCGTGCCGCATCAATCCCCAATTGACGGAGTTCACCTTCAACGAGTCGCTGCCCTTCTTCCAGATTTTTTTTGCGTTCCCGAAGCCCAAACCAAGCTTGGATTTTTGTTTTCGCTTTGGAGGTTGTCACATATCCTAAATGAGCATGGAGCCACTCGCGTCTGGGTAAGGCCTCATTACCTGTGATCACCTCAACATGATCTCCGGAGATCAAAACCTGGTTGAGCGAAACCACCTTGCCATTGACCTTTGCACCACGACACTTATGGCCAATCTCAGTGTGAACCTTGTAGGCAAAATCAACGGGGGTTGCCCCGGGCGGCATGTCGATCACATGACCGTCAGGGGTAAACAAATAAACTCGGTCAAGACTCACATTGGCCATCATTTCACTAGCGGACTCGGGCAAGTTCTTCACCTCATCTTGCCATTCAATCACTTGCCGCAACCAAGACAAACGGCGTTCATAACGCTCGACGCGGCCAGTTGGCGACTTTTCCTTGTAGGTCCAATGCGCGCAGACCCCATACTCGGCTTCATGGTGCATCCCTTCCGTTCGAATTTGAACTTCCAAGATTTTGCCCTCCGGGCCAATAACCGCCGTGTGAAGGGACTGATAACCATTGTCTTTTGGATTCGCAATGTAATCATCAAACTCATTGGGGATATTGCGCCAAAGGTTATGCACAACCCCTAAAGCCCGATAGCAGTCATCCGATGAGTTAACCAAGATTCGAATCGCGCGAACATCATAGACTTCAGAAAAGGCGATGCCTTTTCGGTTCATCTTTTTCCAAATACTACAGATATGTTTTGCTCGGCCTTCAAGACTTGCTTTGAGCTTCACAAGCTCAAGTTTGGACTCAAGGGATTCCAGCACAGAGCCGATATAGCGATCTCGCATCGTCCGCTTTTCATCAAGCAAGGCTGCAATCCGGCGATACGCATCGGGCTCTGTAAACCGAAAAGCGAGATCTTCTAGCTCCCACTTCAAGTGCCCTATACCAAGACGATGGGCCAACGGTGCATAGATTTCAGTGATTTCTTGCGCAAGCCTTAATTGCTTGCTTCGATCTGCGTGCCCGGCGGCCCTAATGGCGCAGGTTCTTTCCGCCAACTTAATCAGCGCAACGCGAATGTCATCGACCAAAGCCACAAGCATTTTCTTGGCCTGCTCAACCTGATCGGACGTCTCTCCCAAGACCATTTCATTTTTGAGAATATGGATATTGCTAATGGCGGCCATTTTCAGAACGCCCTCAACCAAATTTGAAACCTTTTCACCAAATTGCTTACGGATGTGATTAACCGTAATTTGCTTCTCTCTTGCGGCTCGATAAACAATTGCGGCGATCAAGCCATCTTCATCAACTCGAAAATCTCGCAAAAGATCGGCAATTTCTAATCCCATAAAATAACTGCTGCGACCCGACGGCCAACCCGATCCCAACTGAATTGCTTTTTCCTCGGCTTGCGCCGACAGATCACAGGCTCGACTAATTCTGTCTAGATCCAAGTCTTCTCGGTCTGCGCCCAGCTCATTCAACCATTGCGCCCGATCAAACTGATCCGCTTCAAAAACAATTCGCTGCTCTCGTGCCTTAACCATTTTTTGAGCCTCGACTGAAACAGGCGATCGATTCCATATGCGCGGTATGGGGAAACATATCGATCATCCCAAGATGGTCCAACTGAAATCCGCCTGCACGCAGGATGTCCGCGTCCCGTCTCAGCGTCTTTGGATTACAGGACACGTAAACTATTTTGTTGCACGCGCTGGCAACGAGCTTCTGGCAAACCAGTTCCGCTCCGGACCTAGGTGGATCCAAAAGCGCTTTATTGATCTGGGGCAAAACAAGCGATGCGCTTTCAGATTGGTAGAGGTCCGCGACCTCAAAGGAGACATTGCCCAAACCATTGAGCTGGGCATTGCTAATGGCTCTGTCAACACTGGCTCTGGATGCTTCAAGACCAATCACGCGAGCGGCCCGTTGTGCGACCGCCAGGGAGAAATTACCAATCCCGCAAAAGGCATCTAAGACCAAATCCTCCGAATTTAAGTCAAGCAAATCTAAGGCAAGGTTCACCATGTTTTGGTTCACGGCTTGGTTGACTTGGGTGAAGTCCATTGGATGAAACTCAAACACCAAGCCTTGATCGGTTAAGCGGTAATGCAACAAGGGATTGGCACCGTCATCGAGGGGCTTGACCGAGTCAGGACCTTTGGATTGCAACAAAATCATAACCTTATGCGCGCCCTGAAATGCCGCGAACGCCGCCAAGTCCTCAGACGACAAAATTGCCAGATGCCGAACGACCAAGGCTACGGCGCCACTCGAGGCCGCCACTTCTATTTGAGGAATCGTGCTGCGACTGTCTAGGCCGTCAATCAGGCGAGACAGCGGCTCAATCAGTCTTGCAAGTTCAGGGACCAACACCTGACAGGACGTCATCTCGGTAATATAGGCTGAGCCGACCTCTCGAAAACCAATCAAGGTTCGGCCCTTCTTAACAACATGCTTAACCCCAAGGCGGGCTTTACTCCGATAGCCAACTGCATCACCTGAAAGCGTCGGGATCCACTGCTTGGGTGAGCAGTCATCGAACAAAGCCTGCAACCAATCACGCTTAAACGCCAGTTGCGCCGAACGATCAAAATGCTGGAAGGAGCAACCGCCACATTGCGCGGCGTGCGCGCACACAGGGATCACACGCGCCGGATGATCCTGTTCGATATTTTGAGCTTGACACACCCACTGACCCTTTTTTTTCTTCAAAGGGACAATCAGCGCTTGCTCTCCTGGCAAAAGCCCGTGGATTGCAAATCGAGCGTCTTCGCTGACGCAGGTCCCCTCAATCGTCAAGGTATGTCCGACGTCGGTAAACGGCAGTTTCTTCTTTCGCATAATCGCAGCCGGTAGCGTTTGGTGGACAACCCCAGACTAACGTTCAGGGCCAAACCGGCATTTTATGCCAAGTCGGCAGTATATACACCCGTCGATAAGTAGCGATCGCCACGATCACAAATAATGGCAACAATCGTTGCATTTTCAACCAGCGCGCTGATCTTAAGCGCCGCCGCCACCGAGCCGCCGGACGAAACCCCAGCAAAGATCCCCTCCTCACGGGCCAGCCGGCGCATCATGGCCTCGGCATCCTTCTGATCGATGTCCATGACTCGATCGACACCTTCTGGCCGATAAATCTTTGGAAGATAAGCTGTGGGCCAGCGCCGAATGCCAGGAATCGCTTGACCCTCAACGGGCTGCAAACCGATAATTTCTACTTCAGGTTTGACTTCACCGAAGTATCGACCGACCCCCATAATGGTCCCGGTGGTTCCCATCGAGCTCACGAAATGCGTGACCTCGCCATTCGTCTGACGCATGATTTCTGGCCCCGTACCATGATAGTGCGCAAGTGGGTTATCAGGATTTGCAAATTGATCCAGCACAATACCGTCGCCGGCCTGCATCATCGACTGTGCAAGATCGCGCGCGCCTTCCATGCCTTCTTGCTGTGTCACCAAAATGAGTTCTGCACCATAGGCCTGCATTGCCGCTTTGCGTTCGGCACTCATATGCGCGGGCATGATCAATTTCAAACGATATCCTTTTATCGCAGCCGCCATGGCCAAGGCGATTCCCGTATTACCGCTGGTCGCCTCGATCAACACATCTCCCGGTTGAATCACGCCGCGCTGTTCTGCGCGCTGAATCATGCTCAGGGCGGGTCGATCCTTGACCGAGCCGGCCGGGTTATTGCCCTCAAGCTTTGCGAGCACGGTGTTGCTGGTCACCCCTGGTAAGCGCTGTAAGCGAACCAAAGGGGTTTCTCCGACGCATTCCTCAATCGTTGGGTACTGGATAATGGGCTCCTTGCCTCACTGGCCGTTATGGATTACAAAAGCTTAATCGAATGCAGTCTTTCCTTGAACCATTGACTGCCTCTAAGCTCAGTTCAATTCGGAATAAGGAC
>Ga0115548_1001814_pt1 | contig 11354 bp, 9 predicted proteins | sample COGITO_mtgs_1004_4_FD_87187 | JGI IMG/M metagenome (GOLD analysis project Ga0115548, IMG submission 87187) | Pelagic marine microbial communities from North Sea - COGITO_mtgs_100423 | ecosystem: Environmental > Aquatic > Marine > Epipelagic | place: Germany:Helgoland, sampling site Kabeltonne...
AATGATGCGAATATTCTTCGCGTTAAGGGGAGGATATACTTTTGCATCCAATTTTGGGTACCATTATTCAACGCCTATTATTAGGATTAGTTACCCTATTTTTCGTTTCACTTATAATTTTCAGTTCGGTTGAATTTTTACCAGGTGATTTCACACAAGCAATACTTGGCCAAGCTGCAACAGAAGATACAGTAGCTGCTTTTAGGGCAGAGCTTGGTTTGGATAAGCCTGCATATATTCGTTATTTTGATTGGATTGGCGCTGTTGCTCAAGGTGATCTTGGATATTCATTTTCTGGAAGAAGTGCATCTGGGATCGACCGATCAAGAGCAGTTGTAGATTTGGTTGCACCTCGATTGGGTAATACACTGTTCCTTGCTGGAATGGCTGCTATAGTTTCTGTGCCTTTAGCTTTAGTTCTTGGAATTACAGCGGCTCTTTACAGAAACTCATTTTATGACCGCTCGGTAAATGCGGTAACATTGACAACAATTTCGTTCCCAGAGTTTTTTCTAGCATATTTATTAATATTGTTTTTAGCATCGCTTTGGCCAGTATTCCCCTCATTGGCAAACGTAAATTCTGAGACTGAATTAATAGACCGAATATATAAATGTGTATTACCAGCGTTAACCTTAACACTTGTAATTGTTGCGCATATGATGCGAATGACGCGAGCAGCAATTATCAACTTATTAGCTAGTCCATATATTGAAATGTCACAATTAAAAGGATTGTCAAAAGCAAAAGTCATTATGCGACATGCACTCCCAAATGCTTGGGCACCTATTGCGACAGTTATTGCATTTAATCTCGCATACTTAGTTGTTGGAGTTGTTGTTGTCGAAGTTGTTTTTGTTTATCCCGGTATAGGCCAATTGATGGTGGACGCAGTTACAACTCGTGACATACCAGTTGTTCAAGCGTGTGCTTTAATTTTTGCTACAACTTATATTTTACTTAATTTGACTGCCGATATTATCGGTATTGTCACTAATCCAAGATTGTTGCACCCAAGATGACAGATAAGCCACAAGCTTACTCTGCCGCAACAGAAGTAAGTCAAATCCGAGAACGCCGCACATGGGTGCAAATCGCCAAAATTGAACTTAAGAAGGCGCCTTATTCAGCTTGGTTTGGGTTAATTGTAATTGCAATATACTTATTTGTAGCAATTTTTGCACCGCTGCTTGCTCCACATGGTGAAGCTGAAATATTCCCAGCCTCATTTGCACCTTGGGGTGGTGATTTTGTATTTGGAACTGATCAAATTGGAAGAGATATATTTTCTCGTTTAATTTATGGGGCTCGTAATACAATTGGAATAGCCCTTGCAACAACATTACTCTCATTTGCAATTGGTGGATCACTTGGGTTGATCGCAGCTATTTCTGGTGGTTGGTTAGATCAGCTTTTAAGTCGCTTTGTTGATGTTTTGATGGCTATCCCGGGCTTAATTTTTGCACTTATGCTTCTAACTATTTTTGGGTCAAGTATATTATCCTTAATTATGATTATTGCAGTTTTAGATAGTACGCGTGTGTTTAGGCTTACGCGCTCAGTTTCAGTGAGTGTGGTTGTGATGGACTACGTTGAGGCGGCAAAGCTTCGTGGTGAGAAATTAGGATGGATAATGAGGCGAGAAATATTACCAAATATCATGCCTCCATTGATTGCTGAATTTGGACTGCGCTTTAGCTTTGTTTTTCTAACAATTGCTGCTTTGAGTTTTCTGGGGCTTGGTATTCAGCCACCAACTGCAGATTGGGGCTCGATGGTTCGTGATAACGCATCCATGATACAATTTGCCAAATATGACCTTACAGCTGCGTTAACGCCAATGATACCTGCAGGAGCAATTGCACTTTTAACAGTTGCGGTGAATTTTGTTGTTGATTGGTTTTTGCATATAACAAGTGGTTTAAATGATGAGCACTAAACGCGGTAAAAAAGGTGACATCTTACTTGAAATGAAAGACATCAGAATTGATGGTTTTTCTGATGAGCGTTGGCACAAAATTATTAAAGGTATTGATCTCACTTTACACCGCGGTGAAGTTATGGGTTTGATTGGTGAGTCTGGTGCGGGTAAATCTACATTAGGATTAGCCAGCATGGGTTTTACAAAGCCTGGATGTAAAATTACATCTGGTTCTGTAATCTTTGATGGGCAAGAATTAGTAACAGCGAGTGAAGATGAAAAAAGAGCTCTTTGGGGTACTCGAATTGCATATGTTGCACAATCAGCAGCTGCTTCATTTAACCCTGCACACCGATTATTAAATCAAACAGTTGAAGCAAGTCTTAATCAGAATTTACAGTCGCGTGATTTAGCCGAAGCAGATGCCCGAGACTTATATAAGCAATTACAATTGCCTGATCCTGAAAATATTGGAGATCGATACCCCCACCAAGTTTCTGGAGGGCAATTACAACGCATGATGACTGCTATGGCGATGTCACCACGCCCTGATTTAATTATCTTTGATGAACCGACAACAGCTCTTGACGTTACAACTCAAGTAGAAGTGTTGGTTGCTATGCGTTCTATAGTGGAAAAGTTTAACACTGCAGCACTATACATCACTCATGATTTAGCTGTTGTAGCTCAAATGGCTGACGTAATTAAAGTATTGCGTTATGGTAAAGAGGTGGAAGAGGCTGATACCCGAAAGATGCTTAAATCTCCAAGGGAAGAATATACTAAGTCACTTTGGTCAGTTCGTGCTCTAGAAAAAGCTGAAGCGCCAAATGAAGATATTGTATTATCGATCAACAATGTGGACGCTGCCTATAATGGGTCATTGAAGGTATTACATGATGTGAATATTAAAATTCCACGTGGACGTACTGTTGCTGTTGTTGGGGAGAGTGGTTCGGGAAAATCGACAACTGCGAGAGTAATTACAGGATTGTTGCCACCTATGACTGGTTCTGTCCAATTTAATGGAGAAGTTCTTCCAACAGAACTTAAAGATCGAAGCAAAGATCAGCTGCAACGTATCCAAATGATATACCAAAGTGCAGATACAGCAATGAATCCAAGGCAAACAATTGCTGAAATTATTGGAAGACCTTTGGAGTTTTATCATGACCTTACTGGATTGCAAAAGCAGGAAAGAATCCTTGAGTTGTTAAAAATGATAGAACTTGATGAAAGCTTTTATGATCGTTTGCCAAGTGAATTATCTGGAGGTCAAAAACAGCGAGTTTGCATTGCTCGCGCACTAGCGGCTGATCCTGAAATTATCATATGTGATGAAGTTACCTCTGCACTGGATCAAATTGTCCAAGAAGGCATTTTAAAACTTCTTTTGAATTTACAAAAAGATTACAACATAACATATCTTTTCATTACGCATGATATTGCTGTTGTTAATGCGATTTCAGATGAAATAGTTGTGATGTATCAAGGCGCTGTAATTGAACAGGGTATGAAGAGTGAAATTATGTCGCCACCCCATCCAGAATACACTCAACTTTTGCTTAATTCTGTCCCTGAAATGGATCCTGATTGGTTAACCAAATTAGTCAAATCTAGATAAGTTACGAACTCATCAGCTAATTACAAATAATAAAAAATATTCTAACAATTATGTCTTATTAGATATTTTTTTATGGCTTTCATAACTTGATCCGAGCTCATTGCGTAAAAAATCACCAAAATGTATTGGCTCAAAATTTGGCTCACCCGTTCCCCTTAAAGGTTCTATAATTGTATTAACATGTGGATCAAAAAAGAATGGTATAGAATATCTTTCGCTTCCTGAACGGTTTATGACTCTGTGCGGTGTAGATTTTAGAAAGCCATTCGATAATCGATTCAACATATCTCCAATGTTTACAACAAATGTACCATCAATCTTAGGGACGTCGATCCAATCTCCATTAGGTGTTTGAACTTGAAGGCCACCAATTCCATCTTGTGCAAGAAGTGTAAGCGCGCCAAAATCCGTATGTGGGGCAGAACCATATAGATCTTTAGGGCTTAGTGTTGGACTTGGTGGATAATGAAGCAATCTAAGCCAAATAGTTGGTAATTTGAACGCCGGTAAAAGTTCATCTGGGTTAGCTTTGCAGGCTTTTGCAGCAATACTTATAAGTCGCTGCCCTAAAATACTCATTTGTTCAGTATATGTATTTAATGTTTCGCGAAAACCCAAAATTTCAGGCCATTGATTAGGGCCTGAAAGATATTCATCAGATTTATTTTCGCTTTCACGCATCATCATAAAGCTGCTTGATTGATTTGGCTTTTTGACGTTTGCAAGTTTTGAATTAACATCAGTCGAAGTGTTTATAGGGATGTATCCACGATGGTTTTTATCAAGTGATATAGTTTGTTTTTCGGCTTCATTTAGTTTGTGAAAATTTTTCGATGCTTCAAATGTTGCATCAATAAGTGTTTGGGGTATTCCATGGTTTTTGATATATGCAAAACCAGCGGTGGAATAAGCATTTGCAAATTTTCTGACAATATTATCGTGGTGTTCTGAAAGATCTATTATTGTAATTTTAGTGAAATCAGACATTTTAGTTACAATAAATGGTTTTAAAAACCTTTAATCCTTAATTTTTTATCAAAGCTAATTTAAGAATTTTTTTAAATCAATAGATCTATGTAGATAGATTATTGGTATTATCTCTAAGTTTTTTGAATTGTAAGAATAGAATTGGAAGCATGAGTGCAATACCAACAGCCATCGTTACTAAACCTGGTGCAATAAAAAAGAATGAGACAATTGCCACCCACCAACGTTCCCAATTTTTTAGTGAGGTAACAAAATACCCAGAGAATGCAACGCCAAGAGATGCTATTCCTAACATGGCTCCAATGAGTGTTACTGTAAACAACCACCAAGTGAAACCATCTGCAACAAGTAATAGTGCAGGTGAATAAACAAAAACAAAAGGTACAAGTGCTTTAGCAATTCCAAGTCTAAAAGCAGTATTGCCTGTTTTAAATGGATTTGAGCCAGCAATTCCAGCTGCAGCATATGCAGCTAAAGCCACAGGGGGTGTAATGTCTGCTAAAACACCATAATAAAAAACAAAGAAATGAGCTACAATTGGTTCTACATTTAGAACTGCTAATGCCGGCGCAGCAACTGCAACTAAAATTATATATGTTGCCGTTGTAGGAATTCCGGCACCCATAATAATACAAGAAATTGCTATTAATATTAAAGATGTAAACAATGCCCATTGGGCCACTGTAAAATAACCTAATAATGGCAAAGAACTAAAAAATGTACCAATATCTGTTGCCGTTTGTACAACGACATACCCCAATCTAAAGCCAACACCAGTTAAAGTTACTACACCTACGACTATTCCTACTGTTGCCGCAGCTGCACCAACTGCCAAAGTATTTTTTGCACCAACTGCCAGACTCTCCCAAAGGTCTTTCAAAGAAAGCCTATGATTGGGATTAAGGAAACCAACTACTACACATGCAATGATGCCATAAACTGCTGCAAAATCTGGGGTTTTTCCTGATAGGATCATGTAAATTAAGATGAGTAGAGGAATAAGGCTAAGCCAATGATCTTTTAAGACTATTCCAAGTCTTGGTAATTCTTCTGATCGCAGACCACGTAAACCTAATTTTTTGGCTTCTAAGTGTACCATAATAAAGATACCAAAATAGTGTAATAAAGCAGGAAAAAGTGCTGCAGCAAGTACATCACGCAATGGGATCTCTAAATATTCAACCATTATAAAAGCAGCAGCACCCAAAATTGGAGGTGTAATCTGACCTCCAGTGGAGGATGTAGCTTCAACAGCGCCTGCAAAATGTGCAGGGTACCCCACACGTTTCATAGCAGGTATAGTTAGCGCACCTGTTGTTACAGTATTTGCAATCGATGAACCGGATATTGTGCCCATAAAAGCACTTGAGAAAATTGCAACTTTTGCTGGTCCACCAGAATAACGTCCAGCGATCACCATTGCCATATCAATGAACAGTTGACCTAGCCCAATCCGAGTAGCTAAAACGCCAAATAAAATGAAAAGAAAAACATATTGGGCCATTACTCCAATAGCAATTCCATAAATACCTTGGTTAGTCATATATAAATGATTAACTATACCGAGCCAAGATGACCCACCATGTTTTAAAGCGCCTGGCATTAATGGTCCAAAATATGCAAATCCGATAAAAATTAAACCAATTATAGGAAGTGTTGGACCAACACTGCGTCTTGCTGCTTCAAGTGTTAAAATAAGCAAAGCTGATCCCATAAAAACATCAAACTGTGATGGGTTTCCAACACGTTGAGCCAAGGCTGAAGCGGGTAATAGTGGTAAGTACATTGCAGCTGTAATGGCTAGAAATGAAAAAACAATATCAATTAGGGGAACTCCATCAAATCGATACCAAGCTTTTGGATATAATTTATTGCTAGTTTTACGTGCTCCAAATAATAAGAATACTAGGCCTAGAACAAATGATAAATGGATACCTCGATGAACTAATTCGCGTACTAAACCAAAGCCAGATGCATAAAAGTGATAAACAGACATTAAAACCAATATTAAAGCGATTAAAAATCCAAGAGTTTTTCCAGTTTGACGAAATGCTGTTTCCGGATCGAATTTACGCTCAATTTCAGCCAGTTGTTCCGGTGTCAGTTCGGGAGTTTTGTCTGTAGGCATAATTTATTCCATATGAGAAAAAATATAGCCTCAGGCGCTAATGCGCCTGAGGCCTAACTGTTTTGTGTGTGACTTATTTAATCAAACCAACTTCACGGTAAAAACGTTCAGCGCCGGCATGTAAAGGAACTCCTACACCAGCTAAAGCTGTATCTGGAGTAATAGTTTTACCTTTGGCGTGGCCTACATCTAGTAATTTACGTGACTCTTTGTTCCATAATGCTTTTGTAATATTATAGATTAACTCTTCATCTTCAGATGCTGAAGTAAACCATTGAGCACCAACTGACACTGTCATAGTTGCTGCTACGCCTTCATATGTTCCTGCTGGAATATCAGAAGAAGCAAAGAAACCATACTTGTCAGTTAAGGCACTAGCGCCCGCACCATCAATAGGTACAAGTTTAATGTCAGCTGCAGATGCTAATTCAACTAGAGATCCAGTTGGGTATCCAGCAACTACAAAAAATGCATCAATTTTACCATTACGCAATGCTTCGGCGGCTGCACCACCTTTAAGAGCTTCTGCTGTGACGTCATCAGATGACAAGCCATTTGCTTCAAGAATTAAATTAGCATCAACATACGTACCAGAACCAGGTTCATCTAATGAAACCCGCTTACCAGCAAGGTCTGCAACAGAATTTATGCCACTGTCTGCTAAAGCAACGAGGTGAATATGTTCTTCAAATAGAGCGGCAATTGTTCTTAGGTCGGTAGCCGGTTTGCTTCCTTCCATAGTACCTGTTCCTGTGTAAGCCCAATAAGCAACGTCAGATTGTGCAAAGCCAGAATTACGTAAACCAGAAATTATTGCATTAACGTTATCTACAGAACCACGTGAAGATACAGCAGAGGCTATTAATCCATCAACACCGCAAGATCCACCTTTACCACACTCACGTGAGCCTGGTGGTTTAGAAATTGCATTTGCGATCACACCACCAACAGGGTAATAAGTATAAGCAGTTCCACCAGTTCCTATTGTAAAGAAGTTTATGTCTTGGGCAGATGCATTGCCAGCAAGGCCAAGTGCCATTACAGCACTTAAAGCAGCTGTTTTAAATAATTTAATCATTTTTTTCCCTTTTTGTTTTTGTGTTCTTTTGAAATATAGATGTTAGAAACATTAATAATTTAATAAACAGTTTAAAATTTAACCTGATCTATATTCTAGAATGTTAATGGAATACTAATTCGTGTTTAATATCAAGAAAGAATGTTCGTTTTTATTCGTTATGATAAATAAATACAATTTAACATATTTCTCAAGCTATGTTGTTTAGCGTAAAGTCATAGGTTAAATTTATAAAAACCAATTTAAGTGTAACTAATATTAAACTTATTAAGATTGAGAAAATGGTGTCTGAAAATAAGCGCATTTTAATATATGGAGACTCCAATAGTTGGGGGTATTTGGATGATGGGAATGGTGAACGATTTCAACGTCGTTGGCCAATTGAAATGGCCGATCACTTATCTCAAACCCTTTCTGTTGATCTAATTGAAGAGTGTCTGCCAGCGCGAACAACAAATCTTTCTGACCCAGTATTAGGATCTTCATTTAATGGTGAGTTAACACTTGAAGCAATTTTATTATCACACCAACCAATAGATCATGTCTTGATCATGCTCGGAACAAATGACCTAAAAGCACAGTTTGATAGAAACATTAATGATATAGTGAATGCCATTATTGGCCTTGCAAAAATTACTAAATCTACTCCTGCTGGTCGAGGAGGGTGGTTTTCAGATGATGTGCCTGATGTAAGTATAATTTGTCCATTGGTAATTGGGCAGAGAGCTAATGATCCATCTTGGGAGAGAGCTGATGAATGGGCTGGTGCATATGAAAAATCGCTCTTACTATCTAGCTCTTTGCAAAAGGCTTGTAATTTAGCTGGTATAAATATGATTGATGGAAATGAATTTGGAAGCTCATCTAAACATGACCCCATTCACTGGAATCAGGAAAATCATCAACTTTTTGGACAAAAATTTGCTAAAGCTATTCAACCTTTCCTCCTTGACTAGTGTGAATAATTAAAGCGTTATCAAATTAGGCGGAAATTATAAGCCATATAAAATATGTTTTGGGAGGAACAAAAAGTGAAAAAACTGATAAGTATGTTTGCGTTGAGTGCAGTTATTGCATTACCGGCTTTTGCAGATGGTCACAAAGCGAAGGTTGGGATGATCACTACATTATCTGGTGGGGGGTCTGGATTGGGAATTGATGTCCGAGATGGTTTCTTATTAGCGCTTAAAGGTAATAATAATATTGAAGTGGTCATAGAAGATGATCAACGTAAGCCAGATATAGCAGTACAATTGGCCGATAAAATGATTCAATCTGAAAAAGTTGATATATTAACTGGAATTATATGGTCTAATTTGGCTATGGCAGTTGTACCAGCGGCAGTAAATCAAGGAAAAATTTATCTTTCTCCAAATGCAGGCCCTTCAGCTTTAGCTGGGGCTGGATGTCATGAGAATTATTTTAACGTAGCTTGGCAGAATGATAATTTGCACGAAGCAGCTGGTGGATATGCAAACTCTGAAGGTTATAAAAATTCATTCATAATGGCTCCAAACTATCCTGCAGGTAAAGATGCTTTAACAGGCTATAAGCGCTTTTATGAGGGAGAATTGGCAGGAGAAATTTATACTAAACTAGGGCAAAAAGATTATGCTGCAGAAATAGCCCAAATCCGTGCATCAGGAGCAGATTCAGTATTTTTCTTCCTACCTGGTGGAATGGGTATTGGATTCATGAAGCAATTTGCACAATCAGGTATTGATCTACCTGTTGTTGGTCCTGCATTTTCATTTGACCAAGGTATCCTTCAAGCTGTTGGCGCAGCAGCAATGGGTGTAAAAAATACATCACAGTGGTCAAAGGATTTAACAAATGATGCAAACGTAAAATTTGTTGCGGACTTCCAGGCAGAGTATGGAAGATTGCCATCATTATATGCTTCTCAAGGTTATGATACAGCGAATCTTCTTGCATCGGCATTAGACTCAGCTGGAATAAATGATCAAGATGCATTTCGTTCGGCACTGAAAAAAGCTGATTTTGCATCTACACGTGGTGATTTTAGTTTTGATACGAATAATCATCCTATCCAGGATATTTATGTTCGTGAAGTCATCAAAGAAGGTGATGTTTTCACCAATAAGATAATAGCTACTGGATTGAAAAGTCGTTCAAACGCTTATGTTGATGAATGTAAAATGTAATTGAAATCAAGTGGGCTATTTTAGCCCACTTGATCTACTGGATTTTTCCCTATGAGCATCAGCTTATTTTTAGAACAAGTCTTAAATGGGCTTCAGTTTGGTGTGATGTTATTTTTGATGTCAGCTGGGTTGACGCTCGTTTTTGGCGTTATGGGACTGATTAATCTAGCACATGGTTCTTTGTATATGATTGGTGCTTTTTCTGCAGCTGCAATTGCATCATGGACTGGATCTTTTTGGTTGGGATTGGTTGCAAGCCTAATGGCAGCAGCCATCGCTGGTGTAATTGTGGAAATTGTTATTATTAGAAGATTATATAAGCGCGATCATTTAGATCAAGTATTGGCGACCTTTGCATTGATTTTGCTTTTTTCTGAAGCAATGCGTTGGATTTTTGGTGCGTTTCCATTATTTCTTGATGTTCCAGATATTTTGTCAGGCACTCTTAGTTTACCTTTGGGAATAGAATACTCTAAATACCGCATGATGATCATTGTGGTTGGAATCCTTATAGCAATTGGATTATTCGCATTGATTAGTAGAACCAGATTGGGAGTTCGTATCAGAGCAGGTGAAAGCGATCGTGAAATGATTGCAGCTCTTGGAGTTGATATTTCTAAATTATATACTTTGGTATTCGCATTGGGTGCCGCATTAGCTGGTCTTGCTGGAGCAATGGTCGGGGCGATACAGTCAGTTGAGGTCGGTATGGGGGAGCCTGTGCTCATATTGGCATTTGTTGTAATTGTGATTGGTGGTATTGGATCTATTAAAGGTGCTTTAATTGGTGCTATTTTGGTAGGGCTTACTGATACTCTGGGACGTTTCTTATTGCCGTCATTTTTTAAGATTTTTCTAAGCCCGTCTTCAGCAACTGATATTGGGTCAGCTTTAGCATCAATGATGATTTATATACTTATGGCAGCAGTATTGATTTGGAAACCATCTGGTTTATTTGGAAATAGTGCAAAATGATTAAAGAAAATTACTTAAATATAATCTGTATTGCACTCCTTCTTTGTGTTCCTTTTTTTGGATTTATCCTAGATGAACCTTACTATCTTACTCTTGCCACTAAAGTAGTGATTTTGGCAATTGCTGGTGCAGGATTAAACTTAGTGTTGGGTTACGGTGGATTTGTTTCTTTTGGGCATGCTGCTTTTTTTGGCATTGGGGGATATGTTTCGGGTATATTGGCTAGCCATGCGTTGAATTATTATCCAATTATTGAATGGCCTTTTATTATAGAAGGCACAACTCAGATGCTTATTATTTTACCACTAGCAATGTTAATCTCCGGAGGATTTGCGTTATTAATTGGAATGTTATGTCTTCGAACTAGTGGAGTTTATTTCATAATGATCACATTGGCATTTGCACAGATGGTATACTATTTTGCAATTAGTTGGCCTGCATATGGGGGTGAAGATGGATTATCGGTTTACTTGAGA